>ENA-UOOA01000064-UOOA01000064.1-human-gut-metagenome-genome-assembly--contig:-P61old-NODE-64-length-214009-cov-30.981122_pt1 | contig 214009 bp, 162 predicted proteins | sample MGYA00242467_ERZ724014 | MGnify/ENA metagenome assembly ERZ724014 | reverse complement strand
CTCGAGCTCTTCTTCGGCGAATCTGACTGAGTGTAGATTCCACGGTTTTCAGGTTTAAATATCCGACGATGGAATGAAGCCCGCACGAAGAGACATTCAACGGATTTGAGCTGGTGCGGATGCAGTAAGTCCAAACGTGTATGGAGGGGTGTTTGGGAGTGGTTATGATCAAATCTTTCCAAATACTGGGAATCCGCCGCCATGGAGCTCGATCTCATTACTTTTCTCATCGTTTGTCCGCTCGTTTTTCTCGGCGGCCTCGTTGATGCCGTGGCGGGCGGCGGCGGTCTGATTGCGCTGCCGGCTTATCTCATTGCCGGCGTGCCGGCACATTTGGCGCTGGGCACCAACAAGCTTTCGAGCGCCATGGGAACAGTGGTTTCGGCCTTTCGGCTTTGGCGTGCGGGATTTCTCAATATCCGCAAATCCCTGCCGGCCATTGTGTGTTCGCTCTTGGGCAGTGCTGCCGGTGCGCATCTGGCGCTGCTGGTGCCCGAGCGTGTCTTTGAACTCATTCTCGTGGGACTGCTGCCGATTGCTGCCTTTTTTGTGCTTTCAAAGCGGGCGGTGATGTCTAATGACGAAGGGATTATCACTGCGCGAAAGCAGCTTGTCATTCTCTGCATCGCGTCGCTCATCTGTGGCGCCTATGATGGGTTCTACGGGCCCGGAGCCGGCACCTTTATGCTGCTCGCTTTTACGCTTTGGGCAAAAATGGGCGTGCGGTCGGCCTCTGGGACCATGAAGGCGGTGAACCTCGCGAGCAATATCGCAGCATTTGCAACGTTTGCGCTTTCTGGTGAAGTGATTTGGCTTCTTGGTCTGACCGCAGGGATTTTCGGCATTGCCGGTCATTACATTGGCGCCGGGTTAGTGCTTCAAAACGGCACCAAGATTGTTCGGCCGATCATCGGCGCTGTGCTGGCGGTGCTTTTTGTGAAGACCGCTTGGGAGCTCTTAAGCTGAAGCCCCATCAGCCTTCATCGGCTGTTTCTTCCCAGAGCGATTTCGTGTCCAGGGTGCTGCCGCTCTGCAGGAATCGATTCTCCTTATAGAGGCGGTTCCAGTCGCGTACGGTATAAGCCGGCACGCCGAGCACAATGCTTGCACGCTTATAGCCGTAGTCTCGATTGAAGAGCTCAAGTGCTTCCCGCTTTTTTTCAAGTGAGTAGCGCTGCCGGCCGTGATCGGACAAAGCCGTTTTTGCCGGAGGGCAATGGGCTTGCTGCTGAGGGGCAGCCTGCTGATCCCGTTCGTTCGTGTCGTCGCACTCAGCAAAGAGAGACGGTTCCTCCGGGGTCGCTTCAGCTGCCGTCTCGGCAGGTGATTCAAAGCAGATTTGGCATTGAAGCGGCGCATTGACCGAAGCTGGCTGCGGCAGATCGTCGGCAAATTTAAGTTTGGGCATGGCGGCTCACAACTGCATAGAGGAAAAGTGCTTTTAAGCCTAACGGCAGTTGAAAAAAACTGCCATAAAGCCATTCAGAGAAACGCTTTCTGTGCCGTTTATGAGTGTATTCAATATTGAACTGCACAAAAAATGAGCGTTAAACGTACGGCAAGTGGAGCACCTCATACCGACGTCTAACGCTCTTAGCGAGGAAGCTGTGTGGCGGACGTGCGATACCCAACATTTCGCACGTCCGCTTGCCACAGACTCAGAAAAACCCATGCATACAATCTATTTCGATATAGTCCATCCGTTCTGATGCCTTCGTCATCCAATGGGCGATTCATGCGCTCAAATTCTGTTTACGATTGGCCGGAACGAATAAACTGCGTAAAGTTTAATAACCAGATAATTACGGCAAATTCATAAAATCAGTGTTCTTCTATTGGTGGCAAAAAAATACCGGCAACCATTCATATAGGAGGGTTTATTCACGCCAGAGTGCTCGGGAAGACGTTGGCCTCGTAATATTCGTGATGTGCCGGTTAAGTCACACAAAAGGAGAGACATAACTATGGTACGAGCATCCTTCTAGGAAGTCATAAACTTTATAGCAGTGAAAGTAAATTTAAATCTCAAGAGCACTCAGTAAATTATCATCTATTTGAAATATAATAAATATGACTATTTCAAAATGCCTAAAAAATTGATGTGGTGTACTTTCAACAGGAGAGGTTAAGTCAAAGTCTGCAGCGGCAGTCGGACTCATTTTTGAGATTTTGCGAGCGTGTTGTTGTGCTTATTCAGAGTTTCTTGACGGGGGCATTATTCGTCAGTCGTTGAAGTATGAGGGATTTCATGTAGTTTGAGAAGTTGCTTTTGATCAATCTTTGTCTGGTGTAAAATCTAACCCATCAGTCTGTTTTGTAATGGGTTAGGGCAACCGCAGAGATTTAATACGGTTTCTTATTAAGACGATTTTAGGTAAACCCCGACCTATCCATTTCATTGTGTGATCGAATGACTCCCGCCCGCAAAAGTACCCGCAGAATTGCCGCCGTTCATGACCTTTCGGGGGTTGGGCGTGTGAGTTTGATGGTCGTGATCCCGATTCTTTCAACAATGGGATTTGATGTCTGTCCGCTGCCGACGGCCATTCTTTCCAACCATACGCAGTATCCGGAATACAGTTTTCTCGATCTGACCGACGAGATGCCGAAAATGATTGCCGGCTGGAAGAAGCTCGAAATCGAGTTTGATGCGATATACACGGACTACCTGGGTTCGCCCAGGCAGATTCAGATCGTTTCGGGTTTCATTGATGATTTCCGACGCGAGGACACGCTTATTGTTGTCGACCCGGTTTTGGGGGACAACGGCCGACTTTATGCCGGAATGACCAAGGAGATGGTGATTGAAATGCGCGTTCTGGCGCGGCGTGCGGATGTGCTGACGCCCAATCTGACGGAACTCTTTGCGCTGCTCGATCGCCCTTATCAGCATGAGTGTTCGGACGAACTTTTAAAGGAAGCCCTTAAGGCGCTTTCCGCTCAGGGGCCCGATACGGTGATCATTACCGGCGTGCCGGTCGTCGGCCGGCCGGATCTGACGTCGGTTGTTGCGTCCAGCCGCTCCGACGGCCGGGCCTGGAAGGTCACGTGCCCTTACCTTCCGGCCCATTATCCGGGGACGGGCGATGCCTTTACGAGCGTCGTCACCGGGGCGCTTCTGCAGGGTGACAGCCTTCCGGTTGCGCTTGACCGAGCGGCCCAGTTCATTTTGCAGGGCATTCGCGCGACTTTCGGCTATCAGGGCGACAATCGCGAAGGCATTCTGCTCGAACGGGTACTGCCCAATCTCAATCTGCCGATTCAGTCGTCGACCTACGAGCTCCTTTGATTGGGGCCTTGGCAGCGGTTATGCAAAACGGCCGCCCGTGCGCAGAGCATCGGCGGCCGTGAAGGTTCTTTGAAGAGCATCCCGCTGTCGGCAGGATGCTCTTTTTTTGAGGGAGATTAGTACTTGTCAAAGTACTGCTGAACTTCCTTCCAGTCGGCGGTCTTCGTGAGCGAGAGCTGGAGAAGGACGCGAGCCTTCTGGGGATTAAGGGACTGAGCGGCAACCCAATGCATCTTCTCGTCGTCAACTTCAGCATCCTTCGTTGCAGAGCCGGTCGGCACACGAGAAGCACGAACCACCACTACGCCGTCCTGCGCAGCCTTTTCAAGGACCGGCCAGACAGCCTTGTGGATGTTGCCGTTGCCGACGCCCGCAGAGACGATGCCTTTGTAGCCCGCTTTCACGAGTGCTTCAGCCTGATAGCCCTCGACGCCGGCGTGGTTGTAGACGATGCCGACTTTGGGCAGCTGATCGAGCTTCGTCACGTCAAACGGCGCTTTGAGCTGAGCGCGCAGACCGACGGCTTCATAGGTGACCTTGTCGTTGAAGATCCAGCCCACTTTGCCGAAGTTCATGGCTTGGAACGTTTCAGGCTGCGTGGTATTTGACTTAAAGACGTCGCGGGCGCCGATGACAACATTGTCCATTGCAACGACGACGCCCTGTTTAGCCGTGTCAGGCGTGGCAGCCGTCAGTACGGCGTTGTAGAGGTTGCGCGGACCGTCAGCAGAAAGACCGGTGGACGGGAGCATGGCGCCAACCAAAACCACAGGCTTCTTGCAGGCCGTGGTGAGCTGCAGGAAGTAGGCGGTTTCTTCCATCGTATCGGTGCCGTGCGTGATGACGAACCCGTCATATTTGCCGCAGTCGCTCGCAAGCGTCTTGGCGAGTTTGAGCCAAACTTCGTCAGACATATCCTGAGAGCCAATATTGGTCACCTGGATAGGCGTCACGTTCGCAATCTTGGCGAGCTGCGGAACAGCGTCCACGAGGTGGTTCACCGACACCGCACCGGCCTTGTAGGCCGAGCCGGTCGAAGATGCGCCGGCGCCGGCAATCGTCCCGCCCGTGGCGAGAACGGCGATATTGGGCAGAGCGAGCGCAGCGGTCGAGGCGGCAGCCAAAGAGAGCGCGAGAAGCGTTTGCTTGAACATGAAGATTGCTCCTATGTGGTTTTGGCGGCGCTTCCATTGGGTTTGAGGCGCCGTACTTTTATAGGCAGCAGCGGGCGGCGCCTCACTAGGCGCCGCCCTTTACTGCCGATTGGTCCTGACAAACTCACGGTCCGGTTTGTATCCGCAGCGCCCCGTCAATGCCGCTCTTGGTCCTGAGCGCAGTGACAGGAAAAGGGATTAACGCTAAAGATATTTCGTTTACCGAAAGCCCATCTGTTGGTTTTTGAAGTGTATGACGGCTGATTCAAAAGTAGGGGGTTGCGACGTAATCCATTGACCTGATAATGGTGGCGTGCACGAACTTAGTGTTGATACTGATGTGCAAATACATTCAGACGTGCACAATCAAATATTTCATCTTTCGCGCGGCCAAAACAACCGCACGTCATCCGTCTCCGCAGCTCGGCCGCCTGCTCGGCAGTGGGCTTAATGAAAAAAACAACGATGACGATTTTTCATCCTCAGCTTGATGAAAACGGCGAACCCGTCGCCGTGTCTCGTCCGACAAGATCGAGTCATGTCTCTGCTTGGGGCGATTCTGGGGCAGCAGCTACTTTCTCCATAACCGATCCGACGCTTCTTCCAGCCGTGCTTAACGGCATTGCACTCACGCATGCGCCGTTTGAATGCTTGGATTGGGTGCGCTTTGCGCATGAACTGCCGGCCGTAGCGGAGCCGCCTTTCCCGGCAACGGATAAGCGCCGAACGAGCGGCCTTGTCATCATTGAACCCGATCAGCGTATCTGGCTCGTGCATCCGACCAATCAATTCGGCGGAGTGGAGGCGACTTTTCCCAAAGGTCGGTTGGAGCCCGGGCTAACCCTCGCGGCAAATGCCGTGAAAGAAGGCTGGGAGGAAAGCGGATTGGATGCTCGGCCGCTTGAATGGCTCTGTGACATTGAACGCACCAAAACCATCACGCGCTACTACCTTGCGTTTCGGGCGGCGGGAACGCCTGCTGATATGGGATGGGAGAGTCAAGCGGTGAGTCTTGTGCCGGCGGATCAACTGGCAGCGTTTTTGAATCGGCCTAATGACCGCAAGGTGCTGCCCGCTTTGCAGACAGCGCTCAAACGGCTCTTTTGAAGTTGGGCGCAGCCGACTCCAAACGCAGCAAAAATCATTCGCCCGAATGCGTTAAAAATGCCCGGCATCCGTCGCCTTGGGTGCACATAATTGTCGACAAATCACGGACATTCGCACAAGTGGGGTAGGGTATATGCCTTATCGACTTTGCGGCCGTGTAAGAAAGGCGTGCGTCAGGTTTTCTGGGATGTTTTTTCACGAAAAGCCTGCACATAATGTGTCCGTCCCGAATTCGGGTTGAATACGAACAGATTTCTCTACGGGTTAAGAAGAACATGTCTCAAACGATTCTGCAAAGCGTGCCGGTTGGCGAAAAGGTCGGTATCGCGTTCTCTGGCGGCCTCGATACGAGCTGCGCGCTGCGCTGGATGAAGACCAAGGGCGCGCTTCCCTATGCCTATACGGCCAACCTTGCTCAGCCCGATGAGACCGATTACGAAGCGATTCCCCGCCGTGCAATGGAATACGGCGCCGAAAAAGCCCGTCTGATCGACTGCCGTGCGCAGCTTGTGAACGAAGGCATCGCTGCTATTCAGTCCGGTGCTTTCCATATTTCGACGGGCGGTCAGCTCTACTTCAACACCACGCCGCTCGGCCGCGCTGTAACGGGTACGATGCTCGTTGCTGCCATGCGTGAAGACGGCGTGAACATCTGGGGTGACGGTTCGACCTATAAGGGCAACGACATTGAGCGCTTCTACCGCTACGGTCTGCTGGCCAATCCGAGCCTGAAAATTTATAAGCCCTGGCTCGACGTTACCTTCATCAAGGAACTCGGCGGCCGTGCTGAAATGTCCGCCTTCCTGCAGAAAGAAGGCTTTAACTACCGCATGAGCGCAGAGAAGGCCTATTCGACCGACTCCAACATGCTCGGCGCCACTCATGAAGCCAAGGATCTCGAACATCTCGACTCCAACGTCAAGATCGTCGATCCGATTATGGGCGTGGCCTTCTGGCGCGACGACGTCAAAATTGAACCCGAACTCGTCAAGGTCTCCTTCAAGGACGGCGTGCCGGTTGCGATTAACGACAAGACGTTCAGCGATCCGGTCGCCCTCATGATGGAAGCCAACCGCATCGGCGGCCGTCATGGTCTCGGCATGTCCGATCAGATCGAAAACCGCATCATTGAAGCCAAGAGCCGCGGCATTTACGAAGCCCCGGGCATGGCGCTGCTCTTCATCTGCTACGAACGTCTCGTCACCGGCATTCACAATGAAGACACGATCGAGCAGTACCGCATCAACGGCATCAAGCTCGGCCGCTATCTCTATCAGGGCCGTTGGTTCGACAGCCAGGCGATCATGCTCCGCGAAAGCGCCATGCGCTGGGTTGCTTCCGCCATTACCGGTGAAGTCACGCTCGAACTGCGCCGCGGCAACGATTATTCGATCATGAATACCGTGAGCCCGAACCTCACGTACGAACCCGAACGCCTGACGATGGAAAAGGGCGATTCGATGTTCTCCGCCGAAGACCGTATTGGTCAGCTTACGATGCGCAACCTCGACATCGTCGATACGCGTCAGAAGCTTGGCATCTACTCGAAGGAAGGCCTCCTTGCCGGCACCGACATGACGCCGCTGCTCGGAAAGAATGCGAATTAATTTCATTTACGCGAAATAAATTCTTGCAATTCAATTTAGCCTGAGGTTTCACTTCGCGCTAAACTGCATCGCGTTCAAAAACGGCTCCGTTCCCGCCTTGGGAAACGGAGCCGTTCCGCTATGGGGATTACAGAATGGCAGTGATTCTCATTTGTTAAGGAAGAACTGAAGGACAAAGCCACAAAAATATATTGACTGCTCTCCGAGGGAGAGACGCATATGACGAAGATCGAAACCCAAACGCCGGCGACCGCAGGCATTCAGAACGAAGCAATTCTGGAAGCGGACACAAACAATCCCACGGCCTTGGAATCTCCGAGTGAATTCTTCAGTCATGGGGAAGGAGACAGCCCACGTTCACACGCTGCCGAGAAGACCCGTCTGTCGGTTCTTGGCTTTGCCGTGCTCCTCACGCTGAGCTTCTCAGTTATTGAGTTGGTCGGCGGCTGGTGGGCGAATTCACTCGCCCTGATCGGTGACGCCGGCCATATGGTCACAGACTCCATGAGTCTCTTGTTCGCACTGGTCGCCAATCGTCTTGCAATGAAGGGTGCCGATGAAGCGCACAGCTTCGGACACGGCCGCGTTGAAGTGATTGCGGCCTTTGTCAACGGTCTGACGCTTTTAGGCGTTACCTTCTGGCTCTTTTATGAAGCGATTGAACGTATCCGTGAGCCGGCAGCCGTTGCGGGCGGCAGCGTTATGGTGATTGCCTTTGCGGGACTCTTAATCAACGTGGCTGTTGCTTGGTCCTTGTCGCGCGACCGCCAGAACGTCAATACGCGTGCGGCGCTTCTGCATGTGCTCGGAGATCTGCTGGGTTCAGTGGCGGCTATCGCCGCGGGCGGCATCATTTGGGCGGGCGGTCCGGCTATTGTCGATCCGCTCCTTTCGATGTTTGTCGGTCTTTTGCTCCTTCGCGCAACCTGGAAAGTGCTCAGCGAATCCGTACGAATTCTGCTTGACGGCACGCCTGAACAAACGAACTTTGATGCTGTCGGCGAATACATCCGCTCAGTGCCCGGTGTGGATGAAGTTCATGATCTTCATATATGGACGATTACCCCGGGGCATGATGCTTTGCAGTGCCACGTGCGCATTGCTTCGTACCAGTGCTGGCCGCGGATCCTGCACGCCGTTCGCGAAGGCATCAAGGGGCGCTTTAATATCGACCACGTTACGGTTCAGCCCGAGTGGGAAGGCATGGGACCGTGCTGGAATTGTGAAGGTACGGAGCGCGTGATCCGCCGCGCTGACTGCTCGAACTGCTCAGGATGCCGGCATGCAGCGCCGGCGCCGCAGCCGGCAGCGCTTCGCGCCTGATGCGGGTGTCCGGAGAGCGTTTCAAAAGGCTGAGACTAGGCCGCCTCAGCCTTCATGCTCTTCTGGTCAGCAGAACACTGCAGCGGGCAGTCCGAAAAAATCTGCTCGAAGAAAACGCAGTAAGTTCATTAAAATAATAAGTTAACTTGCAGTGCATCCCTAACGCATGGGAATACTTGGCGAGCGATCCGCTGCGTGAATTGGCGGCAAGCTTTTTGCCGCCGCTTATAATGCCCGCTTTAAATTTTTTATCTCTCCGTCTTCTCTCATCGGTTGGAAGGTTATGACCAAGTACGTATTTGTCACCGGCGGCGTCGTGTCCTCGCTCGGCAAGGGTATTGCCGCAGCTTCGCTTGCGGCCATTCTCGAATCTCGCGGCCTCAAGGTTACGATGATCAAGCTCGACCCGTACATCAATGTGGATCCGGGTACGATGTCGCCTTTCCAGCACGGCGAAGTGTTCGTGACGGAAGACGGTGCGGAGACTGACCTTGACCTCGGCCACTATGAGCGCTTCATCTCCTCGAAGATGCATAAGCCCAACAACTTCACGTCGGGTCAGATCTACGAGAGCGTTCTGAAGAAGGAGCGCCGCGGCGAATACCTCGGCAAGACCGTGCAGGTGATTCCGCATATCACCAATGAAATTCAGGAATTTATTGCCCGCGGTGCGGCTTCTGCCCACGGCGGCAAGCCCGACGTCTGCGTCGTGGAAATCGGCGGCACGGTGGGCGACATTGAGTCGCTGCCGTTTGTGGAAGCCGTCCGCCAGATGTCTTTCCGCGTGGGCCGCAACAACACCTGCTTCATTCATCTGACGCTGTGCCCCTGGATCAAGTCCGCCGGCGAACTCAAGACCAAACCTACGCAGCACTCTGTGCAGAAGCTGCGCGAAGAAGGCGTCTATCCCGACGTGCTGCTCTGCCGCGCCGAATGCATGATTCCCGAGAATGAACGCGCCAAGATCTCGCTCTTCTCGAATGTTCCGATGGAGAACGTGATCAGCGTGGCCGATGCTTCGACCATCTACGAAGTGCCGCTCATGCTCCATGCTCAGCATCTCGACGAAATCGTCTGCAAGAAGCTCGGTCTCGAAACCAAGCCGGCTGACCTCTCCGCCTGGGCCGACATCGTGCATAAGCTCAAGAACCCGATCCATAACGTCACAATCGGCATGGTCGGCAAGTATGTCGATTACGCCGACAGCTACAAGTCTTTGAACGAAGCGCTCACGCACGCCGGCATCCATACGAGCACCAAAGTTTCCATCCGCTTCATTGACTCGACCAAGATCGAAGAAAACGGGACGGACTGCCTCAAGGGGCTCGACGGCATTCTCGTGCCGGGGGGCTTCGGCAAGCGCGGTACGGAAGGCATGATTCAGGCGATTGAATACGCTCGCGTCAATATGATTCCGTTCCTCGGCATCTGCCTCGGCATGCAGTGTGCGGTGATCGAATTTGCCCGTCACGTCTGCGGTCTCGGCGGCGCCAATTCGACAGAGCTCGATCCCGGCACGCCTCACCCCGTGGTGGCGCTCCTTACCGAATGGAAGGATCATTCGGGTGCGGTTCAGCGCCGCGACGAAAGTTCAGATCTGGGCGGTACGATGCGTCTGGGCCGCCAGGAAGTGCCGGTTGCGCCCAATACGCTTGCGCACAAGATTTACGGCGATGTTGTGGCCGAACGCCATCGTCACCGTTATGAAGTCAACAACTCCTACGTCCCGCAGTTCGAAGAAAAAGGTATGGTCATCAGCGCCAAGACCCCGCTCGAACACTTGCCCGAGATGATGGAGCTCCACAATCATCCGTTCTTCTTCGCGGTACAGTTCCATCCGGAATTTACCTCGAATCCGCGCTTCGGCCACCCGCTTTTCAAGGCTTACATTGAAGCTGCCGTAAAGCATCGCGAAGCTGCGGAAGAAGCTGAAAAAGCTGAGGCCTAAAACCCGCCTGACAAAAAAGCCGCCCGGATTCTCCACCGAACCTCGGGCGGTTTTTCTGAAATTCATTCACCCTTCAAGGAGACGCGCTTTGCAGCTCTGCGGATATGAAGTCGGCAACCGCCGTCCGTTCTTTCTCATTGCCGGTCCCTGCGTGATCGAATCCGAAGCGATGGCGCTCGACATTGCCCATCAGATGAAGGAGATCACCGCCGAACTCGGTATCCCGTACATCTTCAAGGCCAGCTACGACAAGGCCAACCGCACCTCCGGAAAGAGTTTCCGCGGTCTGGGCATGGAAAAGGGGCTCGAGATCCTCGCCAAGGTGCGCGCTGAAGTAGGCGTGCCGGTCCTCACGGACGTGCATACCGAAGCGGAAGTGCCGGCGGTCGCGGCGGTCGTGGATGTGCTTCAGACGCCGGCTTTCCTTTGCCGCCAGACGGACTTCATCCGGGCCTGTGCGCAGTCGGGCAAACCCGTCAATATCAAGAAGGGGCAGTTCCTCGCTCCCGGCGACATGGCGAACGTGATTGCCAAGGCCCGTGCGGCAGCTCAGGAAGCCGGACTTGATCCCGATCGCTTCATGTGCTGCGAACGCGGAGCGTCCTTTGGCTACGGGAACCTGGTAAGCGACATGCGCGGTCTGGCCATCATGCGTGCGACCGGCGCGCCGGTTGTCATGGATGCGACGCATTCCGTGCAGCTCCCCGGCGGCAACGGCACGAGTTCCGGCGGTCAGCGTCAGTTCGTTCCGGTGCTCGCGCGCGCGGCCTGCGCAGTGGGCGTTGCGGGGTTCTTTATGGAAACGCATCCGAATCCTGCAGAGGCGCTCTCTGACGGCCCCAATGCCGTTCCGCTCAATCGCATGAAGGAGCTCCTTGCTGAGCTCGTTGAGATCGATCGTCTGGTTAAGGCGCATCCCTACCTTGAAGAGAGCTTTGCGTCCTGATTTCCTGCCGGCTCGCTGATCCAAAGGAGTGCGGTGCCGGAGAGCTCTTTATCAACCCAAGCCTGACGGGCTGAATAGCGCCGTCAAGCAAACCATCATTTCCACTCGTTAATAGATCTGAGAGGCACATACATGAGCGCCATTATCGATGTCATCGGCCGTGAGATTCTCGACAGCCGCGGCAATCCGACCGTTGAAGCGGAAGTTTGGCTTGAAAGCGGCGTTGTCGCAACGGCGGCGGTTCCCTCGGGCGCTTCTACCGGCGTGCGCGAAGCGATTGAACTCCGCGACAAGGATCCGGCTCGTTTCGGCGGCAAAGGCGTTCTCAAGGCCGTGGAAAACGTTTCGGGCGAAATCGCCAATGCCGTGCTCGGCGCAGAAGCGTCCGATCAGGTCTACATTGACCGTCTGATGATTGATCTGGACGGCACGGAAAACAAGAGCCGTCTCGGCGCCAATGCGATGCTCGCAGTCTCCATGGCCGTGGCGCGCGCTGCCGCTCAGGAAACCGGTCTGCCGCTCTACCGCTACTTCGGCGGCATGGGGGCCGTAACGCTGCCCGTTCCGATGATGAACGTCATCAATGGCGGCGCACATGCCAACAACAACCTCGACCTGCAGGAATTCATGATTGTGCCGGTCGGCGCTCCGACGTTCCGTGAAGCGCTGCGCTGCGGCGCTGAAACCTTCCAGGCGCTCAAGAAGCTCGTCAATGCCCGCGGCTTGTCCACGGCTGTCGGCGATGAAGGCGGTTTCGCTCCGGTGATCGAGTCGCACGAAGAAGCGCTCGATCTGATTCTGGACGCCATCGCCGCCGCCGGCTACGAGCCGGGACGCGATGTCTGTCTCGCACTCGACTGCGCTTCGTCGGAATTTTTTGACAACGGCCGCTATGTGATGAAGAAGTCCACGGGCGATTCGCTTACCGCTGAAGATTGGATCGGTGTGCTTGCCGACTGGTGCGGCCGCTACCCGATCGTCTCGATTGAGGACGGCATGGCCGAGGGCGACTGGGAAGGCTGGGCCAAGCTGACGGCTGCGCTCGGCGACCGCATTCAGCTCGTGGGTGACGATCTGTTCGTCACCAACCCCAAGATCCTCAAGGAAGGGATTGAGCGCGGCATCGCCAATTCAATTCTGGTGAAGGTCAATCAGATCGGCACGCTTTCGGAGACGTTCGAAGCCGTCAATATGGCCAAGTGCGCGGCTTACACGGCCGTCATTTCGCACCGCTCCGGCGAAACGGAAGACAGCACGATCGCGGATATCGCCGTGGGTCTCAATGCGGGTCAGATCAAGACCGGTTCGATGAGCCGCTCGGACCGCATGGCTAAGTACAACCAGCTGCTGCGCATTGAAGAGCACCTTGCCGGTGCCGCCGTCTATCCGGGCCGCACCGCATTCAAGGCGCTGCGCGGCTGAAGGGCATAAAACCTGCCGGAGTCCGTTTATAACGGGTTCGGCAGCAAAGATCCTTGCCGCGCTGCATATTTAAGGCTCGGGAAGACCTTCCATCACCGGACAGCTATCTACAATAGAGAGCTGTCCGGTTTGTTTTTTTTCGAACTGCAAAATCAGCAGTCACTGCCTCCACGCCGCTATGGTTCGCTTATTCATCTGCATTCTGCTTCTCGGCATCGGCGCCGCGCAGTACCAGCTGTGGCTTGGGCGGGCAAGTTGGAGTAGACTGTCCGAGTTGAGAGTGATACTCAATACCCAGCGCGAGGAGAATGAATCGCTTCGCCGAACCAATGAAGCGCTGCAGGCCGAATTCAATTCGCTTGCCAACAATCAAGACGCCATTGAAGAGCGCGCCCGCCGTGAGCTCAATATGGTCAAGCCCAATGAAATTCTCTTCCGCATTGAGACGACGGAAGAAGTGGCTCGTAAATCCGATGCAGCAGCATCCATGCCGGACGTCGACGCTCCGGACATTGCCGCAGGGGCTAAACCGACCTTTACGCCTAAGAAGTCGGATCTTTATTCCGCGCCCAAGAACCAGCGTGCGCCGAAGGCTCGGGATCGACGTCAGTAGATTGACGCCCCGGGCAAAACAAACGGCGCGGAGCCATCCCCGCGCCGTTGGTGAGCATTCTTAGTCTCAGAAAGAACGAACGTTATGCCTTCTGCGTCTGCACGCCCGGCGTGAAGAGCGCTGCGGCGTCGATGGCGTCGTAGTGCGCTTTGGCGCCGCAGAAGCGGCAGGCGACGTCAAGAGCGCCTTTTTCTCGGATGATGGCTTCGACTTCTTCGCGGCCGAGTGAACGTACCAGATCGTCGAAGCGGGCTTTAGAGCACGTGCAGGCAAAGTGCGGCGCCGCTTCGTGCGTGACGAGCGGAGACTCTTCCCAGAAGAGCCGGCGGTTGATGTCTTCGGGTGAGAGCGTAAGCAGTTCGGCGCTCTTCACCGTGCCGGCAAACATCGTGAGCCGCTGCCAGCCTTCCGGGTCATAGTCAGCGGGGAGTTTTCCGCCTTCGGCGGGCATTTTCTGCAGGAATACGCCGCCCGCCGTCTTGTCGTCGGAAGCCAGCACGAGCTTCGTGTCCACCTGCTCGGAATGGCGAAAGTAGTTTTCAAGCGCTTGGGCAAGCGTGTCGCCTTCGAGCGCCACAACGCCTTGATACGGCGCCTCATCGGCCGGGCGATGAGCTCTGTCGAGAATGAAGGCGCAGCGGCCGCGGCCGGAGACATTGACGAGATCTTTGAGCTTGGCGTTGGGGTCGAGCTTTGCCGGATCCGTGCCGGCCGCAAGCTCCACCATCACGCGGAAGGCATAGCCGGGGCGCACTTCCGCCAAGGCACGGCGAACGGGACCGTCGCCCTCAATTTGCAGGGCAACTGTCCCGTCAAATTGCAGCGCGCCTGCAGTGAGAAGCGCTGCGGCGGCCATTTCGCCCGCGAGGCGGCGGGCCGCAACGGGAAGGTTTTGATTGACGACGGCCTGTTCAAGGGCGTCGCCTAATACAACCGTTTCACCGCGCACATTTGCGCGCGGGAACAGCAGTTTTTGGAGAGCATCCATGACAATGACGAAACCTATTAATGAAAAACCTGAGGTTCAGTATTTTAGCGGTGCGGCTAAATCGATAAACTTTTTAGACCGCAACGCATCTGCCTCAATTGAGGCAAAACGTGTCCAGTCTTTCAAGAGCTTTGTCGTGACTATTGATCTGCATATGCATTCCAATGCGTCGGACGGAATTCTTCCGCCCGCAGAAGTTGTTCGTCTTTGTGCCGGCAACGGCGTAAAGCTGATGAGCCTCACCGATCACGACACGATGAAAGGCATTGAGGAGGCTCGTGCAGAAGCCGAACGCCTTGGCATCGCATTCGTGCCCGGCATTGAAATTTCCACGCGCTGGGGACAAAAATCGATTCATGTGGCGGCCTATAACCTCAATCCGAATACGGAAGCCTTCAAGGCTTTCTTCAAAGGCGTTGACAAAAAACGCATTGAGCGCGGGGAACGGATGGGAAAACTCCTTGCGGCCTGCGGCTGCAAGGGGGCCTTTGAAGGCGCAATGGCGCTTGCCGTTCATCCGGGATCGCTTTCCCGTACGCACTTTGCACAGTGGCTTCTGGATGCCGGCTATGTGGACAATTACGCCCAAGCCTTCGATAAGTACCTCAAGCCCGGCAAACCCGGTTACGTGCAGATTGAATGGCCGGAAATCCGCGACGCCGTGCGTTTTGTGAAAAGTGAGGGCGGCACGGCTTCTCTCGCTCACCCCGGGCGTTACAACCTCAAAGAAGGATGGATGATTGACGAACTGCTGACGGCCTTTCAGGGAGCCGGCGGAGAGGCGATTGAAGTGGCCTCGGGTTCGCAGACCCGCGATGATGATGCGCTCTTTGCGGCCAAGGCGAAGCAGTACGGGTTCCTCGCGAGCACGGGGTCAGACTGGCATTCGCCTCGCTCGCCCCGTCCGACCCCGGGCAGTCAGCCGCAGGTGCCGGCAGATCTGACGCCGATTTGGACGAAGTTCGGCTTCCCAAAAGATTTCTGCGGTCAGCATTAATCGCAGCAGCACTTCTCCCAGCGGCGAAAATAAAGCTGCCCCCGAAGCATTGAGAAATACTTCGAGGACAGCAGGAAGATTGGTGTATCAAGCCTTAATTTTGATGGGCTGTGACTTCCAGACCCGCGATGTGTCCAAAGACCAATAGGTCGGTGAGCGCATTGCGTCCGAGGCGATTGCCGCCGTGGATGCCGCCGGTGATTTCACCTGCGGCGTAGAGCCCCGGAATCGGGTTGCCTTTGTCGTCAAGCACCTGCGTTTTTTCGTTGATGCGCAGACCGCCCATCGTGTGATGGATAGTGGTCGTGAGCGGAACGGCATAAAAGGGTGCCTTTGTCACAGGCATGCCAATCAGAATCTTCGGAACCGAAAGCCCTTTGGTGTCCTGAGCTGCTGCGGCAGCGTTGTAGGCCTTCATGGTCTGGGCGAAGCCCTTTTCGTCAATGCCGGCGGCTTTGGCCAGATCTTCGAGGGTATCGGCTTTATAGGCATAGCCGTGCGAGAGGGCAATCTGCATCAGATCGTCACGCACTTTCTTTTGGTTGATGGTTTCCTGATCGAAGATCGAGTAGACCACCTGACCGGGCTGCTCAAGGATGCCGTGAGAAATTTCATCGCGCCGGCCCGTTTCATCCACGAAGCGCAGTCCGAGCTTATTCACGTAGGGCGTATCCTGCGGACGGCCGGCAATGGCGGATTCGAGTTCTCCGTTTTTCGGATTGCCGTGCGGATGGATCTGAATCCACTGCATGCCTTCGAGCGCAGCGCCGGCCTTGACGGCGGCTTCAAGCACTTCGCCCGTCGTGCCGGGCTGGTTCGAAGTAGCAATAACGGAGATGTTGTTGTACTTCTTCACCATCTGGAGATTGGCGCCGTAGCCTCCGGCGGCGAGGATGACATTTTTACCCGAGAAGATATGCGGCGCACCCTTCACATCAACGGCTTTCACGCCGGTTACTCGGCCCGACGGATCACGTTCGATCTCGGTCACCTTCATAGAGGTGTAGATCGTGCTGCCCGCGGCTTTCACTTTTTTCGCGAGCGGAGCGATGTAGGCATCGTAAGTAGAGATCGGCGTTTTGCCGTCAGCCTGACGCGGCCACTGTCCGCGGGGGTAGAGGCCGCCGATGCCCACATCAATCCAGTGACGCGGGACGTGGAACCACGTCATGTCAGACTGTGATTCCAGCCAATTCATAGCGGCTGTGGCGTTTTGGGTCATTGTCAGAACAAGCTTCGGGTCGCTGTGGCAGTCACCGCCCTCGATCGTCTGCAGCGCAAAGAGTTCGGGCGAGTCGAAGATGTACTTTTTACCGGCGGCATCATGCGCGGCAAGCTGCTTTTTCACCGTTTCCTGAAGGTCGGATACGGCCTTGTTGCAAGGCTTCATCGAGGTGTACTTTGTCACGATGTCGCGAACGGCCTGCGTCATGTCAAGAAGCTTCTCGGGATTAGGATCCATGGCGGACATGTTGCCTTCAGAGCGGGCGGTGTTGCCGCCCAGCATGGCCATCTTCTCGAGCACGATCACCTTGGCGCCGCGCTCGACGGCGGTGGCTGCAGCCACCATGCCGGCTCCGCCGCCGCCCACAATGATGACATCAGCTTGTGTTTCCAGCGGCAGCGCTTTGTCTGAAGACTTGGCCTCGGTTTTCTTTTTAAAGAAAGACGCGTCGGCGCCGGCCTGCTTAAGCGCTTCGCTGACGGCCTTGATGATGGCGTTGGAAGTCATCGTTGCGCCGCTCACGACATCCACCGAACTGGTTTGTTGGGCGACTATCGCGGCAGGGAGCGCTTCAACAGCAAGCGACCCGATGCCCGGCGTTTCCTGCTGACGGACGACTTTGACGGATTCGATGCGGTCGGCGGAAACCTGCACTTCTACGGCAAGTTCACCGTTGCGGGCGGGCACAGCGGCCGAGTAGACGCCAGGCGTCATCGCTGCGGCGGAAGCGGCTGCAAAAGTAAGAAGAACGGCGGCTGCCGCGGCGGAGAGTACGGGTTCAGAAGGATGAATCATTGGCCGAATTTCCATAAAACGTGGAATTGCTCTAAAGAAGTCGGACAAATTCTAGGGATAGCGCTGTCTTCGGAAAATGAGGTAATTTACGTGTTTGAATGTCAGATTTCGGAGCCAATCAATGTCGGAACCGGTTCTTAGTCGGAAACGCCAAGGCGCTCAGGATGCCGTCGATACGCTCGAGGCGTTCGAGGCATTCGACAAGCATGGCCTGCCGGCCTTTGTCCGCGGCGTGGATGCTGAAGCGCTCTATTTTTTTCTGGCGCTTTTTCGTACCGGAACGTTCCCGCGCGCGGCCGAGCAGCTCGGCATCAGTCTCTCGAGCGCCAACCGCATGCTCGCGAAGCTCCGCACCTATTGGGACGATCCGCTTTTTGTGAGAAGCGGATTTCTGATGCAGCCGACCACAGCGGCCAAACGCCGTTATGACAAGGTGCTTTCCCTCATGCATGTGCTTGAGGATCTGCGGCGCGACGACGAATTGGATCCAAGAACCCTTTCGCGCACGGTTCGCACGGCCTGCTACGACAATGCATTTGCGCTTTGCATTGCCTCGATTTTTGCTGACTTTACGGCCCGCATGCCGCATGTGCGGCTGCGCGCCACGCAGGCCGATGAACATCTCTTTGATTATCTGCGTGAGGATCTGCTCGATCTGGTGTTCTTTGCCCGGCAGGGACTCCACCCAGATATTCATTCTGCGGCGCTTCTCACCACGCCGTACGTCTGTCTGGTGCGGCGCGGACATCCTCTCTCTGAACGTGCTGCGGCTTTTGGGCCCCTTGAACGCGAAGATCTTGAAGCCTTCCCGCAGGTGCTCATCAATGCCCAGCCCGACCGCTACCGTGCTCCCAATAGTCCCGGCAACGGCTGGTTTAATCCCAAAAATCCAGACCGCATCGCACTGGTGACGCCCTTCTTTCTCGCGGCATCACTTTGTCTGGAAGAGACGGACTGCTACGCGATTGTGCCCAAGGCAACGGCCGAACTCGCACTCGACCCGCGGCGCACAGCCATGCTTACGCTTTCCGATGCCGCGCCAAAACTCACCGTTCGATTGGGCTGGCACGAGCGTACGCACGCCGATCCGGGATCGCAGCTGATCCGCGCGCAGCTCTTGGCGCTGATTCAAAAGCGCTTTGGGCGGCCGGCAGGAGAGTAGCTATGCTGCATTCGCTATGGATTCTTGCGGCCACTTTTTTTACGGTGCTCACCTATGTGTTCGTGAAGTGGGTGCCGCCGCAGTACGAAATTTGGGACATTTTCTTCGTCTGTTCCTGCTACATGGCTTTCTTTGCCGTTCTGATGGCGGCGGTTGCTAAGACGCCGCTCAAAACAAAGATCCCGAAGGCGCATATCGGCCGAGCGATATGCGGCATGCTCGCTTTGCTGATCAACATCGTGACCGTACAGCATCTGCAGATCGGCACGGCTGAGACGCTCTTTTACACCATGCCGCTTTTCGTTTCGCTCTTTGTGATCATTGAAAAGATGCGTCTTGGCGAGCGCACCGACTGGGTGCTGGTCGGTTCGGTGCTTTGCGGTTTTGCGGGCATTTGCATGGTGCTGCAGCCTTCCTGCGGAAGCCATGAACTGCCCTATGCCGTGCTGGCTGTGCTTTCGGCGATTTTGGCTGCAGGTGCAGCGATGTTCTTGAAGCGTCTCGGCGCGGCGGGCGAACCGATTTTCCGCACGGTCTTTTGGTTTTCTGCGGCGAGCCTGGTCATTTCAGCCGTGGCGGAGGCGTTCTTGAGCAGAGCCTCTATGAAGGACCTTTTTACGGACCCCATGCTTTTTGCCGTGGGCATCTGCACGATGGGCGCTCAGCTCGCGCAGACATTGGGATGGGGACGCGGCCGGCCGCTGCTTTGCGCCTGTCTGCAGTTTTCCGCCATTTTGTTTGCCGTCTTTTTCGGCTGGCTCTTTTTTGACGAGAAACTCGAGTCTTTCGCCACCGTCGGCATCGTGATCATCATCGCTGCTGAGCTCGCCGCTGCTGTTATCGGTTTGCGCAGCCGAGCGCGTCGCGGTTCATCAGCGTGAACAATCTAATGAAAAACGCCGCAGACGGCATTGGTCTGCGGCGTTGCGGATCTCCAGCATTGGGACTTTTCAGCAGTCTGAATGCTTGAGACCGAAGTTTTTAGAACCGGTCGAGACCGCGTTCCTTGAGCTGATCCATTTCGTCGAGATTGACGGGAGGCGTCTTCTTGCGGCGCAGGCGGAGCTTCAGACGGCTGAAACGGCGGCCCTTGCGCGGCGAGGGTTCGAGCGAGAAAGGTTCTCCGCCGCTCGGCGAAAGCGCCCCGTATTCGGGGGTTTCGCCCAGCATGAACTTCGTGTCGTAATCCTTCAGAACTTTGGCAACAAGGCCCGAGAGCGCAAGCAGAGCGATCACGTTCGGGATCACCATGATGCCGTTGAAGAAGTCGGCAAGTTCCCAAACCAGCGTTACGTGGAGGAAGGAGCCGAGCATCAGGAAGCACAGAACAAGCACGCGGTAGCTCTGCACCCAGCGCAGACCGAGGAGATACTTGACGTTTTGTTCGCCGAAGAAGTACCAGCCGACGATCGTCGTAAAGGCGAAGAAAAAGAGGCAGATCGCAACGAAGCCCGGACCGATGTCGCCCAGACCGGCTGTAAAGGCGGCCTGCGTGAGGACGATGCCGGTGCTCTTGCCGTCAAGCACGCCAGTCGTGAGAATGACGAGTGCGGTCATGTTGAGCACAATGAAGGTGTCAAAGAATAGGCCGACATAAGCCACTAGGCCTTGTTCGCACGGGTGCTTAACCTGTGCGAGTGCATGTGCGTGCGGGGTGGAGCCCATGCCGGCTTCATTGGAAAAAAGACCTCTGGCAACGCCGTAGCGAATGGCTTCCTTCAGACTCGCTCCAATGATGCCGCCCGTCGCTGCAGACGGATCGAATGCGCCGACGATGATCTCCTTGAAAGCAGGCAGGATCATGTCGTAGTTGCTGAAGATGATGGTGAGAGAGCCGAGGATGTACACCACAGCCATGAGCGGCACCATTTTTTCGGCAAAGCTTGCGATACGGCGCACGCCGCCAATGAAGATGAAGCCGGCAATGGCAAAGACGAAAATGCCGGTAGCCCACTGCGGAATTTCAAAGGCTTTGTGGAAGCCGTCGGCAATAGAGTTGGCCTGAACCATGTTGCCGATGAAGCCGAGCGCGATGATGATCGAGACGGCAAAGAACGCAGCCAGGGGCTTGTTGTTGAGGCCGCGGCTGATATAGAAGGCCGGGCCGCCCATAATTTGGCCGTGTGCGTCACGGGCACGGAATACCTGAGCGAGCGTAGCCTCAGCAAAGATCGTAGCCATGCCGAAGAATGCGGCAAGCCACATCCAGAAGATGGCGCCGGGACCGCCCATGGCAATGGCTGTGGCAACGCCGGCGAGGTTGCCGGTGCCGACCTGTGCGGAAATCGCAGTGGCGAGCGACTGGAAGGAGCTCATACCGTCCTTGCCCGCTTTGTCGCCAAAGAGTGTGATGCCGCCGAAGACCTTGCGGAAGGCTTGTCCGAAGCGGCGAATCTGAATGAAACGCAGCTTGATGGTGAGATAAATGCCAGTGCCCACCAGAAGCGGGATTAGGCAGTACATGCCCCAGAGCAGTCCGTTGACACTCTGAACGAGCTGGGTAAAGTCGTCCATTTCCATGGGCGATTCCTCCTACAGGAGCGATGGTCGAAGAAAGCAATACCCACGGGTTGCGCCCGTCCGAGAGATTGAGGGCATATCCGCTGTGCCGATATGCAGAGGCATTCTTGGCTGGATATCTCATGCGGCCGACCGCCGCTCTGGTTTTATTGATAGTTGGCGCCGGCTCCCAGTTGCAGCCGGATCTTTGATTGTAGGTGGAGGTGCAGATGTGTTTTCTCTTTGCTCATCCCCTGTATAGGTGAGGGATATATTGCCTAGAAAAGCGAAAAATAGGCAATTTGAGAGTGCTCTCCCAAGCTGCTCTCAGACGTGTATGATGCGGTTTTCTCCACAAATCTTGGCTGATCTCATGGCTGCCCGCATCATTAGAATTCTTATTTGGCTCTGCCTTGCCGCCTGTGCTTTCTGGATCATCAATGCTGTCGTAAGCATGATCTGGTATGTCTTTCGATAAGGAAAGCCTTATTCGGTGAAGTCTTCGGGAAGGAGCAGCATTGCGCCTCCGCGCTCGGCAGCCCTGAGCTTCTTAGCTGCTTTTCGCAGCAGTTTGTCCCGAGTGATGAGCGCCGTGCTGCCGACGCCGCAGATATTGGCTGCGGCTTTCGTGAGGATGAGAAACTTCTGATCCTCGGGGTCTCGGCAGCGCACATTTTCAGAGTCAAGCGCCTGAGCAGCCTCTGTGAGCATGTCTTTTGAGGGCATGCGTATGAGTTTTCCCCAGCGTTCGAGCATGGTGAGTGCGCGCGCGGCCGCTTCTGCTTCGAGCATTTGTTTGACCGGACGAGCGGCGACCCCCGCAAGTTCCAAGAGCGTTTCATGGGAAGCTGCCGGCACGATCCGCCCAGCTTTGAGTGCGCAGCCCAGCGGCGAATCCGATTCGCTCTCATCCCGCCAGAGCGTGCATTCAAGAACGACGTGCGTGTCAAGGATGACAATGCGTTCTGCGGAGCTGCGAAGGAGCGGCGCCGCAGAGGCTTCGATCCGCTTGACGGCGGCGTAAAGCTCGGGAGGAAACATGGTGCGGGTGAGGGGTGCGGAACGTCAAAAGAAGGAAAAGGCTTCGGCCGTATCGGTCGAAGCCTTTGGCAGGCGAAGCGAGAGGACTCCAGTCTCGGAGTCTTTCGTCGTCAGTCCTCAGCCGAGGAGCGCCGCTACGTGAGCGCGTTCGCTTTCAAGCTCCGCGACGGACTTGGCGATCGTCGCGCGAGCAAAGTCAGAGAGTTCAAGTCCCTGAACGATTTCCCAGCGGCCGTCCTTCGTTGTGCAGGGGAAACCGAAGAGGAGCCCCTCGGGAATGCCGTAGGAACCGTCGGAGGGAACCCCCATCGTTACCCAGCGGTCCCCCGAACCGAGGACCCAGTCACGGATGTGGTCAATGGCGGCGGAAGCGGCAGAGGCCGCTGAGCTTGCGCCGCGCGCTTCAATGATGGCTGAGCCGCGCTTGGCGACGATCGGGGTCATCGTTTCCTGATAGTAGCTGCGGTCGACGAGTTCGAGCGCAGGCCGGCCCTTGATGAGCGCATGGTCGAGATCCGGGAACATCGCCGGGGAGTGGTTGCCCCAAACGGCAGCGTGCGTGATGTCGTTTACTGACACCTTGGCCTGCGTTGCCGTCTGAGCCATCAGGCGGTTCTGATCAAGACGCAGCATTGAGGTGAAGTTTTCGGGCTTGAGATCCGGAGCGCTCTTCATGGCGATCCAGGCATTGGTATTGCAGGGGTTGCCGACCACGAGCACCTTGCAGTCGCGCGAGGCGGCTTCGTTGAGCGCACGGCCTTGAGCGACAAAAATCTCAGCATTGGCATTAAGCAGATCAGCACGCTCCATCCCTTTGGAGCGAGGGCGGGCGCCGACAAGCAGCGCGACATCGGCGTCGCGGAAGGCGGTCGTCGCTTCCGGGGAATTTTCCAGTCCGGCCAGCAGCGGAAAGGCGCAGTCGTCAAGCTCCATCATGACGCCCGTCACCTTTTGCTGGCTTTCAGGGGAGGCGCGGTCAAGCAGCTGCAGAATAACGGGCTGGTCGGGCCCGAACATGTCGCCGGCGGCGATGCGGAAAAGGAGAGAATAGCCGATGTTGCCGGCTGGTCCGGTAACGGCAACGCGGATGGGTTTCTTCATGGTCAAATCTTTTTTCAAAGTTGAACGGCCGGCAGGGACCCGGCCTTCTTTTTCATCGCGCAAAGTCTAGCAACTACCATCATCAATAGGAACTCCCTTTGCGCAGAAGTTCAAAGCCATAAGCCTCTTTCCAATCAAGACATAGGCGCCAGACTTTCGCTCAAGCCGTCAAGCAATCTCGTGATACAGAAGATTTCGATCGACGTCGAACTAACAGCATCGTCTTGTGCTAAGGTTTCCACGAATGTTTGAGGCTGCTGGCGTTTCTCATGATGCTTTGTCGATTGCTTCCAATGAAGCGCCGGCGTCCGCGAGGCGCAATGCGCTTGAGTGGACCGCAGAGCAGCATCCCAACGACAATTTTCAAGAAAAGGACATCCCATCATGCAGAACAACGTTTTCCTTCGTCTCGCGCAGGAACGCTATACGACTAAGCATTACAACGGTCAGCAGATTCCGCGCGAAGAGTTTGATACGCTGCTTGAAATTCTGCGTCTGACCCCCACTTCGGTCAATGCTCAGGCGCTTCATTACTTTACGGCGACCTCATAGGAAGCCCGTGAACGTCTGCTCCCCGCCTTTCCCGAATTCAACCGCGACCGTATTACCGGTGCGAGCGATGTGGTGGTCTTTACCGTACCCAAGACGCTGACGGAGGCGCATCTGCGCCGCGTACTGGATAAAGAGGAAAGTGACGGACGCTTCCCCAATGCAGAAGTGAAGAACGCTCAGGATCAGGGGCGCCGTTATTTTGCGGGCCTGCATCAGGGGTCTGAAGCAGAGCTCGTGGCATGGGAGGCTCGTCAGGCTTACATCGGCATGGGGTTCCTCCTCTTCGCCGCAGCCGGCATGGGCATCGACTCGACGGCGCTCGAAGGCGTTGATTTTCCGAAGCTCAATGAAATTCTCGGGCTTGACGAGAAGAATCTGACGGCGATTGCTGCCGTGAGTCTCGGGTACCGTAGCCCGAAGGACGGCAATGCCCAGCGTCCGAAGTCCCGTCTGACCCGTGATGAGCTCTTCACGTCGCTTGACTAAGTCCAAACTCAGCGCGTAGGCGTAGAGTGCCTTTATGCGCAGGGAACTGCAAAAAGCCGGCGTCCGTTCAGTACGCCGGTTTTTTGATGTCTGAGATCACACCTCATAAGAGAGAGGATGCCATGAATTCGATGCTTGAATTGGTGAAGCACCGCTATACCGCGAAGCGCTATGACGCGAATAAACCCATTTCCGATGAGACGCTCAATGATCTTCTGGAAGTGCTCCGTTTGTCGCCATCATCGGTGAACATCCAGCCGTGGCATTTTTATGCCTTAAAGACGAAGGAAGCACTCCATGCCATTCGTCCGGCCGTCAAGGATTTCAATCTCGAGCGTACGGAGCATGCGCCCGTCATTATTGTTTTTGCCATCGAGAAGCACCTCGACGATGCATATGTCCATCGCTTGATGGCTCAGGAAACCGCGGACGGGCGCTTTCGCGGACAGTTTGCTGATCCCGAGTTTGCAGCGAAACTCGAGGCTTTCCGCTGCGCAAGCGTCAAGGCCTATTGCTCCGGCGCGGACCGCGGTGAGTGCTGGGCCGCCAACCAGTGCCATATTGCGCTCGGTTTCCTGCTCTTGGCTGCTGCCGGCATGGGCGTTGACGCCACGACATTGGGCGGCATGCATTTCGAGAAAGTTGACGAAATTCTCGGACTTGCCGCCAAGGGACAGAAATCGGTGATGGCCTGCGCGCTCGGCTATCGCAGCAGCGACGATTGGAATGCGGATGCTCCGAAATCCCGCTTTCCGCTCGATGCCGTAGCAACGATTCTTTAAAAAGCTGCCCGTCCTCTGCTGCCGCGCCTCAAAGACGCGGCAGCGTTCTCCTGCGGCATCCGATGGATCTCAGCGTCTTAGATTGACGTGTACTCGGCTAAAATGGCGTCGCCCGCACTCATACGATGGCCTTCTTTGAGGAATTTGGAATGAAGCGCTACGCTCTTCAATCGCTTTGCAGCTCCCGCTCCCTGATTTCGGTTTTCTGCGCTTTGTACGCATGGACCGCTGGCGGGGCTTTGGCCGCATCCGCGCCCGAAGATGAAGCTGTGTTGGAGGCGCGCGCAGCACAAGCCGAGAAGGTGCTCGCGGATCGATCGTTTTATGAACGCTGGAAAGAGCCTTCAGCGATCGATTCAGTGAAAACGGCTGCTCAGGTGAAGAGCGATGCTGAGGGCGTGCTCAAGCAAATTGAAGAGGCGCTGGCTGTCCAGCGCAGCTGGTGCGGCAAAAAGTTTTTTGTCAACAGCTGCATTGATGACGCTCGGCGCGCTTCATTTGACCGCGAACGCGAGGTCCGCGAGATCATTGTGGCGGCAGACGAAATCATCCGTCTCGACCGAGTGGAAAAGATGCGCGCAGAACAGGAAAAGAATGCGCTTGAACCTCGTCGGGAGCCCATGAAAATAGCGCCTAAGACGGTGAAAACCGATCCTCCGGAGCCTATGCACATTACGCCTAAGTCTGTGAAGGCACCCAGCCAGCCGATAGATATTGCGCCCAAGACCGTCAAAGAGCCTTCCGCTCCCATGGAATGGGAAAAGAAAACGGTTAAAGACGCTTCGGTCCCTCACGGCATGAACGGGAAGACGGTTAAGGACGCCGCTGCGCCGACGCCGATTCCAGGCAGTGAAATGCCTCACGATGCGGCGTCTGAGCGAGCCGCTGCCGAAGCGGCCAACGAGGCCTACTATGCGCAAAAACAGCTCGAAGCTCAAAAGCGCATGGAAGAAGCCGCAGAGCTCGCAGCCAAGCGCAAAGCGGATCGTGAGGCCAAGCAGCAGCAGTTCGAAAGGAGCTTGGATGAGCGCGAAGCTGCGCAAAAGCGCTATGAGGCCAATCAGAAGGAACGCAAAAGCAACCTAATGCAGTATTTCTGACGCTTGTCCATGACCTCTCCAAGCCAAAAAAATCAATGGGCGGAGCTCTTTGACGCTGCTCGCCCGCTCGAAGAGCGCACCGCACTCGCTTTCGCGGCTGACGGTCCTCTGGCTCGCCGTCAGACCAACTTCACGCCTCGTGAGGGGCAGCTTGCGTTTGCACAGGCCGTGGCCGAAGCCATTCAAAATAAGGAAACGCTTCTGGCCGAAGCCGGCACCGGCACCGGCAAAAGTTTTGCGTATCTGGTGCCGGCGCTGCTTTCGGGTTCGACGGTCGTGATTTCGACCGCAGGCAAGCCGCTGCAGGATCAGCTTTTCAATAAAGACATACCGGCGCTTTCGGCCGCGCTCGGCGTCAATGTGCCGACAGCCGTCCTCAAAGGCCGAAGCAACTATGTCTGTCCTTATCGGCTTGAACGGACGGAATCCGAAGGCCTTCTGCCTGAGCGCGACAGCTACCGCAAGCTTCGGGAGATCAAGCGGTTTGCGGCGATTTCAGCCACGGGTGACCGCGCGGAGCTTCCGACGGTGCCCGAGGACGATCCGCTCTGGCCGCTGGTGACGAGTACGCGGGAAAATTGTTTAGGCAAAGAGCGGTGTGAACATTGGGAAAACTGCTTCGTGCGCGCCGCCCGCGAAAAAGCGCTCAAAAGCCAAATCGTCGTGGTGAATCACCATCTGTTTTTGAGTTCGCTTGCGCTCAAGCGCGAGGCGAATGGGCAGATTGACGGCATGATGCCGGCCGCTGATCTCACGGTCATTGATGAGGCGCATCAGCTCCCAGGCATTGCGACGGACTTCTTCGGCACTACTTTTACCACCTGGCAGCTCGAGTCGATTGCCGACGAGGCGCGTGCGCTCGGACGCGGTCATGCCAATGACGGCGCGGATTGGGATGCGCTCTGCCATGCCGTTCAGAAAACAGCCCGCGATCTTGTCATTGCCGCCCGAGGTATCGGCATCGAGCCGGGCGACCGGCTCGCCGTCAAGACCATTGAGCGCTTCGAGGAGCTGACTGAGCCTTTTGGCAAAATGCTCGCAGCTTTCGGTCAGCTCATTCGAGCGATGAGAGCCAATAAAGACCGCAGCGACGATCTCGATGCACTTTGTGAATATGCCTGCGAAGTGGATCTGGAGATGGCGAAGTGGGAAACGCTTTTTAAGCGCTTCGCGCACTCGGAGGGAAAAGCCGAAGATGCTTCTGAAGAAGCGGCTGACATTCCTCTGGAAGGCTTTAAAGGCTTTGAAGATACGTTAGTAAGCACTTACTCTCAAGGGGATGCCGGCGCTGCGCAAGGGGGCACCCAACGCGACTTCCGATTCCAGAAAGACGCAGTGCAGTGGATTTCCGCAGCGCCTTCGAGCCTGCGCTTTAACAATACGCCGCTCAAGTTTGCCGATGAATTCCGGCAGATGCGGGAAGCCGAAGGCGGTGCGTGGGTGTTCACTTCGGCCACTTTGTCGACCGCAGGAGACTTCACGCACTTTGCGATTGAGACGGGGATTCCGGAAGCCAAAGCCGGAACTTGGGAAAGTCCTTTCAACTATTGGGAGCAGGGCTGCTTTTACCTGCCGCAGCTGCCGCCCCCCACCAATACCATTGAGCATGCCGGACGGGTAGTCGATGCGGCTTGGCCGCTCGTCTGTGCGGCCAAGGGCCGAACATTTTTTCTCTGTACTTCACTTGCGGCCGTCAGCAAAGCGGCCGAAGAGCTCAGGGCCCTGCTTGACCATGCAGGGAACCCATATCCGCTTTTCGTGCAGGGTGACATGCCCAAAGCGGCGCTCATTGACGCCTTCCGCGAGCACGGCAACGCCATTCTGGTGGGCTCCATGAGTTTCTGGGAGGGAGTGGATGTGCAGGGAGAGGCATTGTCGCTGGTGGTGATTGACAAGCTCCCCTTCGCGCCGCCCGATGACCCGGTCTATGCCGCCCGATCCGATGCGCTTCGTGAACAAGGCAAAAGTCCTTTTGCCCTGATGGCGCTGCCCGAAGCGGTAACCGCGCTTAAGCAGGGCTCTGGGCGGCTGATCCGCTCGGAAACGGACCGCGGCGTCTTTATGCTCTGCGACTCTCGAGTGGCGGACAAAGCCTATGGGCGGACGATTCTCAAGAGTCTGCCGGATTTTTTCCGTACGCGCAGTCTGGAAAAGGCGCTGGAATTCTTCCGCAGTCCGCAAGCGTGGCATAAGACGATCTATCGTCAATAGCTGCTGACGTCGGCGGGGGCAGAGCGTGCCCGCACGTTCGCCTCAGGATACGTCAGGCTGCGCACAGCGTTTTTTTTCAGGAAAACGCTGCAACGAGTTCAAGATGCATGGCGCCGGGGAAGAGGTCTACGGGAGAGATGCTTTCCAGCGTGAGTCCCGCGACGGCAAGTTCCTTGGCGTCACGCGCAAAGCTCTTGGGATTGCAGGACACGTAAGCGAGCCGCTTGGGGCCGTTTGGAAGCGAAAAAAGGTCTGCAAGCGCTTTTGCGGCTCCGCCGGCCATGCCTTGATAGGCCGGGTCGACGATGATCTTGGTGGGTTTGAAGCCGTCGGGGAAGCCCTCTTTGAGCGCCGCCGAGAGGAAGGTTTCTGTCGGCTCAGCCACAAATGCCGCCTGCGGGATACTGTTGCGCGCTGCATTTTCGCGGGCGCAGACAATAGAGGCCTCTACGCGTTCAACGCCGAGCGCTCGGCCGTGCGGACCCGCGCGTCTCGCGGCAGCGAGCGTAATGGTGCCGACGCCGCAGTAAAGGTCGAGAATCTGATCCCCAGACTGTACGTCCGCGGCGTCAAGCGCTTTTTCATAGAGTACCAGCGTCTGCGGCGTATTGACCTGCAGAAAAGTCTGCGGTCCGACGGTGAAGGCGAGATCCATCAGCTCGGCCTCAATGCTCGAGCGCCCCGCCCAGACAACCAGCGCGTCCGGCGCAAAGCTCAGTACAGCGCTCCCAGGGGTGGGGTGGACATTGACGAGGAGCGATTGAAGCTTGCAGGGGGCGAGTGCCGCGATGAGCTTCTCTTTAGCGGCGAGCAGATCGGCCGTCAGCGCTCGAACCACGAGTACTGCCATCCGCTCGCCGCTGCCCGGCGCTTCACGAAGAAGGAGGCAGCGAAGCACCCCAGTGCCGTTGGATACGGCGGCTTCAGGTGCGGGCGTAAGTGCCGGTTCGCAGAGAAACGGCGCAAGAGCACGAGCCGCTTCTCCCATCCAGACGGGCGTTTGCGGACAGTCTTCTGCGGGGACGAGTATTTGGCTGCGCGCAGCGTAGTAGCCAAAACGGCCGATGCCGTCGATGACGCTCGGATAAAGCACTGCTTTATTGCGGAAATGCTGCGCAAACGCTTTGGGCTGCCCTGACGGCGGCTCAATCAATCCTTCGCGCCAGAGTCCGGCCTGGCGGAGCGGCTCTTCAATGAGCAGTTTGGTTTTGAGGGCAAGCTCTGCGGAATACTTCAGGCTCCCCAAAGGACAGCCGCCGCAGACGGGCTGGCCGTTAAGCGACGCAGCATGCGGGCAGCGGGAAGGATCCGCGTCGGGCGAAGGAGCACTTTCTCGCCATTCCACGGCGAGGCCCCAATGGCCGCCGGGTTTGGGCGGGTTCCAGAAAAGATCGCCTCGAGCACCGGGAAGTGCGCCGGGCACGAGAATTTCCGGGACATCCCTGCTGTTGGAGCTGTCGCTCAAACGCGCAATGCCGGCTCCTGAAGGGTGGATGCCGGTAATGAGCACATCGGTGAGTACTTCAGGACGCTCTGCGGCCGCCCCCGGCGCATGACGGCGGCCCATCAGCGGGCGGCCCAAAGGCGCAGCATGTACATGACGACTTCTGCCGCAATGACGATGCCGACGAGTACCCCAGAGCGTCTGAAGAGCGCTCGGGAGGCTTCAAGCTGAAATTTGCCGCGCGCTTCAAAGTGAAGACGCTCAGACATGCGCTTCACCGTGCGCCAGACCAGTCCAAGCGCAGCAAAGCCGAAGAGCGCTGCGAGGAGCACCACCGTACAGAGGTTATAGAGTGCGCCGGCCCAGTATGGGTCTGCCCCCTGCAGCCAGGCGCCGACGACGGCCACTGCAGCCATCAAGGCAAGAGCGCCCAGCCACAACGGTTTGTGCGCCGTCCATTCGCGCGAGAGCAACTCCCTCACGGCGTCGCTCGCATCGGGCACCGTTTGTTTGGGTTCAGGCGCAGCGTCCGCAGCCGGCGGCTCAGCCGCTGCGGACGTCTGTGAAGATGGAGTCGGGTGAGAAGTGGTCATTCGCCGTTCATTAAAGAAAGTATTTTTCGACGATTACAATATACCGCCCAGCGCCACGATCGCCACGAAGACTGGTGCAAGCACACCGATGAGCAGGCGTGCAGCTTTAAGCGAAGTGTCCGAAAGCGGCTTCACGGACTGCAGCTCGCGGCTCGTGACCGGCCAGGCTACCCAAGCGGCGGCAATAGCAATGCCGAAAGTCGACAGCGGCATGCCGACGTTGGAGGTGACGTAGTCGAGGATGTCGAAAATGTTCTTGCCGAAGAGCTTGACGTCACCCCAGGGACCGAACGACATGTTGGCGGCAAAGCCCACGATGGCGCAGCCCGCGAGCGTGAGCAGAATCGCGTTCTTGCGCGAAATATTGGCCTCCTGAGTAAGGAGAGCTGTGCAGGCTTCGAGCATGGATACGGAACTCGTCAAGGCGGCAACCGTCAGACAGGCGTAGAAGGCTGCGGCAAAGCCTTGCCCCAGAGGCATCTGAGAAAAGACTGCGGGCATCGTCACAAAGGTGAGGCCGGGGCCGGCGGTTGGATCCAGATGAAAGGCAAAGACTGCCGGCATCACCATCAGACCGCCCAGGATGGACGAAAGAATGGCCAGAAAGGCAACCCAGCCCACAGAGGACGGCAGATCGGCCTTCGGGTTGAGGTAGGACCCGTAGGTGATCATGGTGCCGGCGCCGAGCGAGAGCGAAAAGAAGCAAAAGCCCATGGCATTAAAGAGCGCTGTGCCGTTGAAGTCTTCCCAGCGCGGAGTGAAGAGAAATTCCACTCCGGCCCACCCGCCCGGCAGCGTCACGCCGCGGATGATGAGGATCACCATCAGGATGAAAAGAAGCGGCATGAGAATCTTGGCGACCTTTTCAATACCCTGCTGTACGCCGTTCATGACAACGTAGGCTGTCAGGCAGAGAAAAAGCAGCAGATAGCCGTAGGAGGAGACCATGTCGGAAACGAAGCTGCCGAAATTGGCGTTCAAAACTTTGGCGTCAGTGGTCAGACCGATGCCCAGCATGGCATCCCAAAGATATTTGATGCACCAGCCGCCTACTACGGAATAAAACGAGAGAATGAGGAACACCGTAAAGACGCCGATGCCGCCGAAGATCCCCCAAGGTTTGCCGGCAGCTCGATTAAGGCTTCCCACCGCACCGCGGCGGCCGGCTCGGCCCATTGCGAATTCTGCGAGCAGCAGCGCCACGCCCACCGTCAGCGTGAAGAAGATGTAGGGGAGCATGAAGACGCTCCCGCCGTTCGTACCGGCCATGTAGGGGAACTTCCAAATGGCGCCGAGACCGACTGCGGAGCCTGCGGAAGCCAGAATGAAGCCGAGGCGCGTGCCCCAGGTTGCTGGCGTATGGGTGGACATGGAGAAGCAATTCCTAGTTGTTTTAAGGCTTGTCAGAGGCACAAGCGTTCTCACGCACCGAGGTTCTCTGCCGTTAGGCGGATCTGCGTGAGCGTGCTTATGTTAAAAGAGTCCGGCGCCTTTGGCGGCGACAATGAGGATGAGAATGGGGGCTGCGCACCCCGCAAGGATCCTGAAGGCTTTGAGACCTGCCGCAGACCATTTGGCGTTCATTTCGAGCTGCTTGCGGATGGTCGGCCAGGCTACCCAGGCGGCCACCAGACCGATGCCGACACAGCCGATCGGCATGCCGATATTGGATGTGGCGTAGTCGAGCAGATCAAAAAGCGTGCGGCCAAAGAGCTTCCAGTCTGAAAGCGGCCCGAAGGAGAGCGCGCAGAAGACGCCGATGATGCCGAGCACCGTCGAAACGGTGAGCACGGCGGTGCGCCGCGAAAATCCCCAGCGGTCGACGCAGTGCTGCGAAACCATTTCCAGAATGGAAATGGCCGATGTGAGTGCTGCCACAAAAAGGCAGCCGTAAAACGCCACGGCGAAAAGTCCGCCCATCGGCAGGTGACTGAAGACGGCAGGCATGGTGGCAAACGTCAGGCCCGGACCGGCATCCGGCGTCAGACCAAAGGCAAAAACGGCCGGCATGATCATCAGGCCGCCGAGAATAGATGACATCACGGCGAGCACCACAATCCAGGCGGTGGAGGTGCCGACATTCACTTTGTCGGACAAGTAGCTGCCGTAATTCATCATCGATCCGGATCCCACCGAAAGCGAGAAGAAGGCAAAGCCCATGGCATTGAGGAGCGCTTCACCCGTAAAAGCCTCCGGGTCAGGCATGAAAAGAAACTTCACGCCCTCAATGGCCCCGGGAAGCATTAATCCGCGCACGATCAGGATGAGCATCAAAATGAAGAGGAGCGGCATGAGAATCTTGCCGACTCGTTCAATGCCGCGTTCGACGCCGCAAAGCACAACGCCTGCGGTCGTGGTGAGAAAGATGACATGCCCCATGACGGACTGTACGGGATCGGCTGCAAAGGCCTCAAAGGCGCTGCGCATTGCGGTCGGATCGTCCGTGATGCCGCGGCCCATGATGGATTCGATGAAGTAATGCGTGCACCAGCCGCCCACGACGGAATAAAAAGCCAGCACCAATGCGCCGGTGGCTACTGAAATAAAGCCGATCACTGACCAAGCGCGCCCGCCCAGCTTTAAGTAGGCCGTTCCGGCGCCGCCTCGTGCAGCGCGGCCCATGCTCATTTCTGCAATGAGGAGCGCAAGACCGATCGTGAGCGAAAAAGCAATCGTCGGCAGCATGAAGATCGAGCCGCCGTTCGTGCCCGCCATATAAGGGAATTTCCAGATGGCGCCGAGCCCCACGGCAGAGCCTGCTGAGGCGAGGATGAAGCCTAATCGCGAGGTCCAGGCGGAGCGTGAGGATGTCTGAGGCATGAGAATAATCTGCGGGAAAAATAAAAAACGGGAGCGGTGATGAGCCGCTCCGCGCTTATCCATCATTGATCTGGCGCACGGTCTGCAAAAGCAGACAATCTGCTTGCAGGCCGTACGCAGATGTTTGATTTTAGATGAGTCCCGAGATAAGAACCACGAGAACAAGGATAGGGGAGAACACTCGAAGCATGAGCTTCAGTAGCCACTGCCACTTTTCCGGCGCCGTATTCTTGACGCGGTCCCAGCAGGTGTAGCCCGCCAGATAGAGGATCACCAAGCCGCCAAGGGGCAGCGACAGATTGCTCGTAAAGAAATCAAAGACGTCAAAGAAGGTACGGCCGTTGAACATCTTCACGTCGCTCAGCAGGCCAAACGAGAGGCAGGGCAGAATCCCTACGACGGCGAGAGCAATGGTGGAGAGCACAGCAGCCTTGGGCCGCGACATCTTTTGTTCATCAACGAGGTAGGAGACGAGAATTTCAATCATCGACACTGACGACGTGATGGCCGCGACTGCAAGGCAGAGATAGAACATCACGGCAAAGAGCTGTCCCATCGGCATTTGCGCGAAGACCGCAGGCATGGTGATGAAGGTGAGGCCCGGACCGGCAGTCGGATCCAGCCCAAAGGCAAAGACCGACGGCATGATCATGAGGCCGCCCATGATGGAGGCGATCACGGAAAGGAAAGCAATCCAGGAGCAGGAGCGGAGCACGTTGGTCTTGTCATCCAAGTAGCTGCCGTACGTCATCATGCAGCCGCAGCCCACGCAGAGCGAGAAGAATGTGAAGCCCATGGCCTGCAGGAGCGCGGAGAAGGTGAAGGCCTGCGGGTCAAACTTGAAAAGGAACTCCACGCCGGCCCATGCCCCGGGAAGCATGAGACCGCGGATGATGATGGCGAGCATCATGAAGAAAAGGAGCGGCATCAGGATCTTGCTCACGCGCTCAATGCCCTTCGTGACGTCGAAGGCCACAATCAGACCGTTGAGGAGCAAAAAGAGCCACTGAAAGCCGAGCGCCAACACGGGGTTGGCGGTGAATTCGCCAAAGTGAGCTCCGAGCTGCGACTGGTCGGTGATCAGTCCCTGTCCCACCAGCGCTTCGCAGAAGTACGACAAAGTCCAGCCGCCGATGGCGGAATAAAAGGAGAGCACCAGAAAACCGGTCAGAACGCCCAGATACCCTGCCGGCAGAAAAGCCGGTCCAGCCAGGCGCCGGTAGGTTGTGACAATGCCGCCCCTGCCGAGACGTCCGAGAACGACTTCAGCGATAAGGAGTGCAAGACCGACGGTGAAGGTGAGCAGAATGAAAGGCAGGACAAAGACGCTGCCGCCGTTTGTGCCTGCCATATAGGGGAACTTCCAAATGGCGCCGAGACCGACGGCGGCGCCTGCAGAAGCGAGAACGAAGCCGATTCGGCTCGTCCAGGTGATGCGTTCTTGAGCCATGATGTTCTTTGGATGGTTATTTGAATTGCATAGACAGAATCAAGGCGTTCCGAGGCGGAGCCGGCCTGATGACGGTCTAATGCGTGTAGGCAATATTAGGCGACTTTATGCTCAGGAAACCTGAACCCATTGGCGCTTTAGTCTTAGAGAAAGAGTTGTCGGGACAATGGTTGAGAAACTTTCTCTGCTTGAAAGGATTGCCGGCAGTCCGCCATAAGGGGCCGTCAGCGTCACGCTTCAAGCCCCTGCCAGCAGGATGCCAGCACCATTAGAGGCGCAAGCCAGCGCAGACCGAAGCCAATGGCTGAAAGCGTGCCTTTGGTCACGACGCCGTTTTCCGGCGAGCAGGTGCTCAGTTCCTTCATGGCTTTGGGCCAAGCCTTCCATCCGACCACAAAAGCAACGGCCAGTCCATTGATAGTCATCAGGAAGTTTGTGCAGACGTAGTCGAGAAAGTCAAAGATGCTGCGCCCAAAAATGAGGCAGTCGTTCCAGGGGCCAAAGGAAAGCGCCGAAACGGAGCCCAGAATAAAGAGCGCAGCAAAGCAGAGAAAAACGGCAGCTCGACGGGAGAACCGGCATTCGTTCTGCAAAAAGGCGACGGCCACTTCAAGCAGGGAGACGGCTGAGGTAAGCGCAGCCACAAAGAGGCAGAAGTAAAAGATCACCGCTACGACGCTGCCGCCCGAGAGCTGCGCAAAAATCATGGGCAGCGTGATGAAGACGAGGCCGGGCCCTGCATCGGGCTCAAGGCCGTAAGCAAAGACCGCGGGCATGATGACAAGCCCTGCCAGAATGGCTGCCTGAAGAGCGAGAATCGCTACCCACATGGCAGCGGAAGGCAGCCGCGTGCTTTTATTGACATAAGCGCCGTAGGTAACGAGAACGCCGGCGCCCAGAGACAACGAAAAGAACGTGAAGCCCATGGCGTTCAAGATGGCCTGCGGTGTTACGGTCGACCAGGAAAACTGAAAGAGATACGCGAGCCCTGCCTCTGATCCGGGCAGCAGGAGTGAATAGGCGGCGAGTCCAATCATCAAGAGGAAGAAGATCGGCATCAGGCAGGTGGACAGCCGCTCGATGCCGCGGTGAACACCAAAGACAGCGGTCAGGCAAACGGCAGCCAAAAAGGCAAAAAGCCAGGCAATATTGCGCCCGCCCGAGCTCACGAGCTCACCGAACCGCATTTTGAGCACTTCAGGATCTGGGGATGCAGCCTCTCCCATCAAGGCTTCCGCGAGATACGCCGCACACCATCCGCCCACCACGGCGTAATAGGAAAGGATCAGAAACGACGTGAGTACTGCCATGCCGCCGCACCATGCAAAACCTCTGCCGCCGGCACGGCGCATGGCTTCAACCGCAGAACCGCGGCCGGATCGGCCAAGCGCCAGTTCTGCCATGACCAACACGACGCCCGCCGTAAAGGTGAAGAGAATGTAGGGCAGGATGAATGCAGCGCCGCCGTTGGCACCTGCCCAATATGGGAATTTCCATATGGCTCCGAGGCCAATCGCTGAACCGGCAGCGGCCAGGATAAAGCCGAGTCTGGAGCTCCATTGGGCAGAAGAGGTTGGGACGGACATGGTGAACGGCAAAAGCAGTGCGTACAGATAAACGAGGTCGGCAATTGTAACTAGACCATGCAGAAGCGTTGTTGCTTCAGTCCTTGTCTATTGCAGTTTCATTTGCAAACGATAAGCGGCACGGGACTTCGATAGGATGAATATAAAGAGATGCGCTTGAGTCACTTATTTCGCACTCTGCTTTACCACTCAGTTTGAAAGGCCATCAATCATGCAGAAACAATGGATGAAGGTTTCGTGTGCAGCTGCGGCTGCTTTGACGCTGGCTGCGCCGCTTTCGGGTTATGCCATGCCGCGAGTGGCTGACGCAGGACTCGTTATGACGGTCACGGGCGAAGCCAATCGACTGCTGGCCAATGATCAAGCAGTGATCACCTTTACGGCGGAAGCTCAGCGCCCGCAGGCACAGGACGCCAGTGACGAAATCATTAAGGCGGGCAACGCCGCGATTGCCGCGCTCAATGCCATCAATGCGCCTGCCGGGCAAGTCGAGGTTCAGACCGCGGACTTTTCAACTTGGCCGGTGAGAACTCGGGCCAAAGAAGGAGAAACCTCTGAAATCGCAGCCTGGGGTGCACGGCAGACGCTGCGCGTCACTGTTCGCGACCTGAAGCTTGCGTCGGCGGTGATGAGCGCTGCGGGCAAGAGCATGAATTATGACGGCGTCACTTTCTCCGTCTCTCGTGCGGTTCGGGAAGCCGCGCAGGATGAGCTCCTTGCCGAAGCGGTGAAGCGTGCGACGGAGCGCGCTGTGACGGCAGCTCAGGCACTCGGGCTCGAAGAGAAAAACGTACGTATTGAGGGTATTCAGGTTTCCGGCGCAGCCGGCCCTTCTCCGCGCTACTATGCGCAGCCCATGATGATGCGTGCTGCGGCGGCCAATGATTCCGCTGAAGCGGTGGTGAGCGCAGGTTCCGCAGACACCGCTCTGACCGTCAGCCTTACCGTGCGTATCACGCCTTAATGCCTAGCGCTGGAGCAATTGAGAGATGGCAAAGTTCACCGCACAGGCCGGTATTGATCCGCTTTTGCGCGTTGACCTCGATCCCGGCGACGAAGTCGCCGCGGAGCGCGGCTCAATGGTGATGATGGATGCAGGACTGGTCCTGAAAGGCAAGACCCGCGGAGGCTTTTTCAAGTCGCTCGCGCGCAAATTCCTCAACGACGAAACCTTTTTTCAGCAGTGGATTGCCGCCGAGGATCAGGCCGGTACCGCTTATTTAGCGCCAAGCCTGCCGGGCGGCGTTAAGGTTCTGGATGTCAAGGATGACGGCGTGATGATTGCCGACGGCTGCTTTCTCGCGGCAACGGCCGGCATTGATATTTCAGCCAAGGCTCAGGGGCTGGGACGGGCGATTTTGTCCGACAGCGGGGGCTTCTTTATTATGAAGGCCGAAGGTACCGGCACGCTGGCGGTCTCGGGTTTCGGCTCTTTGGAAGAAGTAGAGGTAACGCCCGACCGTCCGCTTTTGATCGACAACGGGCATCTGGTCGCTTGGGACGTATCGCTTGACTATGAAATCACGCTTCAGACAGGACGAAGCGGTCTTGCCGGCCGATTGATCGGCAGTCAGCTTACCGGAGAAGGTTTTGTACTTAAGTTCTCCGGCAGCGGCCGAGTTATTCTCAGCTCGCGCAGCCAAGGCAGCTTCATTGACTGGATCTTCTCGCGCCGGCCGATTGATCGAGAAAAGGAAAAGACGGAATAAATGCAGGTTCAGTGACAAAACTCGGTATGATCCGCCGCCCGCACTCTCATTTTGCCTGCGGGCGTTTTTTTCGATTGAACGCTAATTGAATAATTCTCGGGTCGAGACGACGCTGCGCTTGACCTTTTAAAATAGTGAATTACTAAACTTATCCATCAGGAGCTCATCCTTGTCCAACCGCATTTATCCCCATCCGATCATTGCCCGTGAAGGCTGGCCTATTCTCGCGGGAGCTCTGATCGCCGTCATCGTGAGCTGGATGCTTGACCTCGGAATCATCACGTTCCTTTTCTTCGTGTTCCTGGTGTTTGCTTTCCAGTTTTTCCGGGATCCGGCTCGCGAAGCGCCTGAAGATCCTCGGGCCGTCGTGAGTCCTGTGGACGGACGTGTCTGCAAAGTTGAAAAGTGCACGAATCCGGAAACGGGTGAAGATGCTGTGAAGGTTTCCATCTTCATGAACGTCTTCAACGTGCACAGCCAGAAGTCTCCGGTTGCGGGTGTGGTCGAGAAAGTGACCTATACGCCCGGTCTTTTCGTGAATGCTGACCTCGACAAAGCCAGCACAGAAAACGAGCGCAACGCCGTGACGGTGCGTATGGCTGACGGCCGCCGCATCACGTTTATTCAGGTGGCGGGCTTGGTGGCTCGCCGCATTATCTGCTATGCGACGATCGGTCAAGAACTGGCCCGCGGCGAGCGCTACGGCTTTATTCGTTTTGGTTCCCGCGTTGACGTGTATCTGCCGGCTGACGCCGAAATTGTTGCTCAGATCGGCGACAAGATGACGGGGGTTTCCTCCACGATCGCGCGTCTTTGATGTGCTTGGGGCTTGGTGTCTGCCGGCACACCAGTTCTCATTTAAGCAAAATCCCCGCCAGCGGTGACTGAGCGGGGATTTTTGCTGGATACGGCGAATGCTCCTTTCACCGGTTTAGGAGCATCATTTGGCCGTTGCTTCGTGATCTTTGATGTTGAACTCGGCTTTCGGACTCTTTAAATCGGCCGGAACCTCCAGACCAAATTCGGCGCCGGAATTGAGCGCAGCCGCAGCTACTTCGTAGGATTTCTGCGCCGGCGCTGTCAGGTTGATTTCTTCGCCTGAAGGCGTGCGAGCGGCACGAGGGCGGCTCGAGCGCTTTTCGGCGTTGTTTTCGGTCTGCGGCGTGAGCAGCATCGCAGTGGCTTCTTCCTGCCGCAGCGCAGTCTTGGTCGACGAGATGATGGAGCCGCGGTGCTCGGCGAGCCAGCCGTCGAGAAGCAGAGAATCTTCAACGACAGCCGTGATCACCCAACTGCCGGTCTTGCCGGGTTCGTCCTCAATCTTTTGCGTCTGATTAAAGGGCGATTCGGAGAGGATGCGCACAAATTCCGGGTCATCGGATGTAATAGAGAGCCGCATCGTTTTGCCGCGGGCATCGTTGAGGCGGATTTTGGCCGAATAGTCTTCCAGGTCGAAATTTTCCGGACGTTCAAAAGCATCCTGCATCAGTTCGGCCGCATCCAGGCGATTGAGCGCTATGTGCTGAAAGTCGCCGGCATCGGTTTGGTAGACGAGGTAGGTGCGCACGCCCTTTTGGATAATGGCGAGCGGGCGCACGATAACTTCGGTATTGCGGCAGCGCGCCGAACGGCAGCGCAGCAAAACTTTGTGATCGATGAAGAGCGCGTCAGCAATGGCAGATAAAACGCCGGGACGAATGACCGGCGGCTGGAAAGACTGAGCGTCTTCGAGCACCTTGACTTTACGCAGCCATGTGCCTTCCGTTTCATCATCGTACTTAATGACACGGCGGGCTGAACGCAGAAGAGGCCGAATCGGGGTGATGGCTTGCGGCGGCAGATGGCTCTGAAGCCGCTCCTCAGCAATGCGAAGCAGCAGCATTTGCTCCACGCCGAGCTGGGGCAGATGAAACCCTGCGCTCTGCGGATCCCAGCAAAAGCCGTACGGTTTCCCTGAAGTCTCTACATGAATGGGGAAAACATCGCTGTGATCTCTGATCGTCTTCAGGTAGCGCTGAAGTGTGCGGCGGTGTATCTCAACACCGCGGTCTTCAAGTTCCTGATGTATTTCGGCGACAGTGGTCCATCTGTCCTGAGGGATCAGGCTCAGAATGCGGATCATTGTGACCACATCTTCAAACATTGTGGAGGAAGCGGTGTCTTCGTTCATTTGGTGACTTCGGGCGTTCGGTGATTTGTAAGAAGTTCCGTCCTCTCTGTCTTTGGTGGCTCAGATAAGCCGGAGCGACAGCGCTGGAGCATCGCTCATGGTTTACACCGTGCTGCAGGGGAAAGTCAAGCTACAGCACGGAAAGAGGCGCGGAGTTGTGAAAAATCACTGCTTTTGCGCAGTGCTGCCGCAGGTTGGGCAGGATTCGTTTTCTGCTTCAGCGTCAAGGGCTGCCTGCTGGGCGGCAAGGTCAGCCTGAATCGGATTCGGACGACCGCGCCACCAACACCAGAATTCATAAACGAAACCCGAAAGTGCGTAGAGACAGAAAAGAATGAAGATAGAAAGCGACGTGTTGCTGGAAATAATGATGAAAAGCACTGCGCAGACAATGATCACCCAGAAAGGAATCGTGCGGACGACGGCATAGCTCTTCCCAGAGAAGAACGGCGCATTGCTCACCATGGTCAGACCAGCGTAAAGCGTCACAACCGCAGCGATGGTGCCCTGATGCGGCAAAAGCCAATCGGGCAGACGATTTTCAACCGCTAGCCACACAAAGCCGCAGACCAAGGCCGCGGCTGCAGGGGAAGGGAGCCCCTGGAAGTAATTCTTGCTCACCACGCCCACATTGCAGTTGAAGCGGGCCAGGCGCAAAAGTGCGCAGAGCGCATAAACGAAGGAGACTGCCCAGCCGATTTTGCCCATTTCCACGAGTGCGAATTCATAGACGATGAGCGCAGGAGCGATGCCGAAGCTCACGGCATCGGCGAGACTGTCCATCTGAACGCCAAATTCGCTCTGCGTATGCGTAAGACGAGCGACACGGCCGTCCATGCCGTCAAAGAGCATTGAAAAGAAGACCGCAATGGCGGCTTCTGAAAAATGCCCGTTCATGGCTTGGATAATGCCGTAATAAGCCGCAAAGAGCGCTGCGGCAGTAAAGGCGTTGGGGAGCACATAGATGCTCTTGGACTTCACCGCCTGCAGGCGGCGTTGACTAATCGAGGCGAGGCTTTCGCGGCGCGGCATTTGCGGCGATGTCATCTTGTTTGAATGAATGTCCGTTTCAGGGGAAAACGCTGATCCGAGTAAACATTTATGCCCGGCAGAGCGTCTAAATTGAAGCATCCTGCATTGTAGCGGCCGCAGAGCATTGTGCTCATTCGGATTTGTCGCAGTAGTTTGCCGCCGATGCGTGATGGCGAGGAATACTGGGGTTTGAGCCGCTTTTTGCGCTGAAGGGCTTCATCTCCGAAATGTGCTCCGGGCCGACCGCACGGGAGCGGCACGCGGAGCGCCGCCGCGCAAGTGCTGAGCCGGTCTAAAATGATGTTCCTCAACTTTCAGCCGTCCTATCCGAAGGATCGCATCCTCATGCCATTTCTCTTCGCTCCGCCGCCTCAGGCCGTCATCCCTGTGCAGGATGAACGTTATGAATTTTTCCCTGTCAACCGCGTCTACGGCGCCGCGAAGAACTATGCGGCCGATGAAAAGCAGCGCGCAGCGGCTGCAGGCTTTGTCCCGCCTCTTTTCATGAAGTCGCCCAACTCCATTCACCCCGTTGCTGACGGGGAAGTCTATCGCTGGCCCATGCCGGCTCGCACCGCCAGGATGGTGCCTGAGCTCGAACTAGTGGCGTGCCTCCATAAGGGCGGACGCAATCTTTCCGTTGAAGAGGCTCAAGAGTGCATCTGGGGATGGTGCGTAGGGTTTGACTTCACGCGCCGCCTTACGCCTGAAGATCTTCAGGCGGGTGGTCCCTGGGACTTAATGAAGACGCTCGATGGAGGCGCCCCTGTTTCACATGTGCGCCCAGCCTACCGCACGCCGATGCCGGCGCCGGCCGAGATTTATCTTTATCAGAACAATCAGAAAAAGCAGTCGGCCAGCACGGCTTTCATGATTGTCCCGCCCGCAGAGCTCATTGCGCTCGTTTCCCGCTATTGGGAAGTTCGTCCGGGCGACGTTATCTTCACCGGCGCCCCGGTCAATGTGCCTGAAGCACAGGTGGGCGACCGCCTGGAGGGCGGCGTGAACGGAGTGGGTACGCTTAAGGTGGAGATTGCTGCCGCGCTTTGATATTGGCCGACGGCGGATGACCGAGTCCAGCGGCTCGAAGGCTGCGGCTTGGGCGCTTCAGTGGGATGCGCCAATCAAAAGAGGCGGAATGCATCCATTCCGCCTCTGAAGTTTCTCAAGAAGAGCTTGGGGCAGTTAATTGTCGTGGGTGCCTTCCGCCTGAAGTTCGGCATGGTTGGCAACACCCGCAGTTCTGAGGGTGTGTTCGGGGGTGTCGTCGGTCGAGGATTCCGTGTGCTTCTGGAAGACGCGAAGCGAACCGAGCACGCCGCCCATCAAGATAATGAAGCCAATCGTCATCGACAGCGTCGGCATTTCGCCGCGCCACATCAGGGCATAAATGACCGCGAAGACGGATTCGAACACGATCAGCTGTCCGCCCAAGGCTGCAGGCAGAATCTGGCTCATCTTGTTCCAGCAGATCATGGCGACCCAAGAGCAGAGCAGACCGATGCCGAGCGCTACGGCCAGAAACTTCATCGGCGCAGCGCCCATCAGCGTGATGCCGGTATCCATCAAGCCCGCCGGCCAGGCGAGGATGCCGAAGAGACAGGCGGCAAAAGGCAGCACCGTCACGCCCTGAAGCGCCGTCCACGCTGCGGCATTGTGTTTGGGGTGATTGAGCAGCCATTCGGCATTCATGATGGAGAACCACGTCCAGGAGACAACGGCAGCCAAGCCGAAGCCCACTCCAATCCAGTACTGCATGCCGCCCTCAGCAGAGGCGGCAGCAGCGCGCTCAAACTCGGTCAGATTTGCAACGATCAGACCAAAGAAAATCACGGCGAGCGGCGGAAGAATTTTGCTCCAGGCAACGGCAGACTTGGAACCCGCATAGCGGATGTTGGAGGCGATAGCCACCAGCACGGGAATGACCGCCATAAACATGCCGGCCAGCGGCGCGCCGGCCAGACGAATGCAGATCGTCAGCAGACAGTAAAAGAGCACATTGCCTAAGAGCGGCAGCTTGAAGGACTCCCAAATGTCGGCGCGCGTGAAAGCTTTCAGTTCTCGGCGGAAGACCCAGAGGAAGGGGAGCGAAATAACGCCGAATGCAATAAAGCGGCTCAGTGCCACGAGCACAGGGTTGTACTCGGGGACTGCAAGCGGGGCGATGTAGATGAGCCCCCAGAGGGCACCGGCGGCAACGCCGAGCAGGACGCCTAACAGCATGATTGAGAAACAGCCAGTTTTTCCGAATGCATTCGCCTTTCATTCGAATGCGGATTTTGTGATCAGCGGTCCGCTTTGAAAAGCGGGAAGTCATCGCGGTCCGCTGCCGCAGGGCTGAGCCTTCGCCTCCGGAAGACCTCACGGAGATCTTCGGTGAAGCTGGTCATGAAGCCTCAGCCGCAGCATTCACCGGCTGATTTGCCGGGAGCCGCAGTTCATCGAGTTGGGCAGACGGTCAGACCTGCAGTTAAAGGGGGGATGTCAGTCTGCGGCGCCTCCGACTCCTCAAGAGTTGCCCCGTCGTCCGACTCTTTGAACTTGAATTGATGGTATCACTCAGTACTACGCATAGAATAGTAGGGAATAATGCTTACTTCATGACTAAATGCAAATCTATCCATTGAGACATACAAATGGAAGACTGCAAATGCAGGCTTATATACGTATATATACTAGAAATAATGTTATCAATAAACTAGTAAAAATAGTATTTTCATATTACAAGAGGTAACTCATCTTCAGCCCTATAGGAACAGCGCAAAAACGGTAAATTTATTCAATAGGATGAATCCCTGCGCTTAAAAAAATCAAACGCATGTGGCTCTCAAACCGTTCTTAAGCTTTAGAAATCCGGTGAAGAGTTCAAAGGCTGCCGGAAGACTTTCCTCATCCTGAATGGCAAAGTCAGAACGATGGTGCCCGTTTTGATTGCAGCCGAAAAGGAAATAACCGGATTTGCCGCCGTGCGCGCGGACTCGATTGATGAGAATCGTGCAGTCGTCGCTGCCGCGGATGTCGTCCCAGAGCTCGACGGCTTCAATGCTTGGGGCTGCGCGCGCAATGCTCGCCAGATCGTCTGTCACGGCCTGATCGGTGATCAGTTCAGAGGCTTCGCCGACTTTTTCAATTCGGGATTTGACGTCGTATGCGAGCGCAGTGCCTGCCGTGATGCGCTTCACGCAGTCAACCATATAGCGATTGACATCTGCAGTAGATCCGCGTGTTTCGATTTGCAGGCGTGCATGAACAGGAACTACATTGCGGCCTTCACCTGCTGTGAGGCGTCCCACAGCGATGCGGGTATCGCCTTCGCCGGATCGAGGGATGCCGACGAGCATCATGGCGGCGGAGCAGGCTGCCATGAGTGCGCTGCGGCCTTTTTCAGGATTAGCGCCGGCATGGGCCGGCACACCTTCAAAATAAATATCAAGTTTGGTCGTCGCCAGATAGCCGTGCGTGCAGACGGCAACCTGATGCAGCGGGACGCTTGAGCCGATGTGCGTACAGACAATGAAGTCCACATCATCGAGAATGCCGCTCTCGGCCATGGGCCGAGCACCGCGGGTTCCTTCTTCGGCCGGTTGAAAAACCAGTTTGATCTTGCCGCAGAGTTGGTCTGCGTGGTCCTTAATCCACTGTGCGACGCCAAGCCCGACCGCAAGATGACCGTCATGACCGCAGGCATGCATGAGGTTGGGGCGTTCCGAGGCATAACCGCCGGCATTGGCTTCGTGAGCCGGATCGGATGTTTCGCCGACCTGCACGCAGTCAATGTCGAAGCGAAAAGCGGTGACGGGGCCAGGCCGCCCAGAGTCCCAAATGCCAACGGCGCCGGTAAAGCCGTAGAGTTCGCTGAGCAGCTCTTCACTGACGCCTTGCCTTTTGGCTCGGGCAATCGCCTCGGCGACGAGATGAGGATCGCGTCCCATGACGAAGTCCGGATGGATGACGGCACGTCCGCAGCGGACTTCGAATTGAAGGCTGCGCAGATGATTGACAATCAGTGCTGTCGTCTCAAATTCGGTCCAGCCTTCTTCGGGGCGTCGGTGAACACGGCGGCGAAGCGCTGACATTTGGTCTCGGTAGACGGATGCGCAATGCATGATGGACCTCTTATTTGTTTCGCGGCGCGCTGCTGCGGTGAAGATCGTCTGGCTTTAATTCATGCCGGACGATTGTGCTAATTCTGTTGGTCGTTTGGCCGAAGGGCTGGCTCGAGGGGCTTATCAGCTTCGGGCGCTGCGGGTGATTCACCGATCGCTTGGCGAGCGCGCTTCTGGACGGCCTCAAGGTATTGGGCATCGCGGTCTTCAAGCTCTGAGGCGAGCAAAGATACCGCCGCAGCATAGAAGTAGCTTCGGTTGTAGCGCAAAATGGCTGCAAAGGAACCCGTGCCGAGGTAGTAGTCGACGCCGCGTTCGTTGTTGCTTTTGATCCAAGGCAGATCAACGAGAAGCGCCGGTTCATCGTCTTTGAGCGGAATGGCTTCGAGCGGCTTTACGCCCGCCTTATAGAGCGCGCCGGCGGTGGTATGCGTTTTAATGCCGCCTGAGCCCGTGGCTTTGAATATGGCGTCAGTAGCGGATACCTTATAGAGCGGCCGTTCACCGCGTACCCAGCCGTGCACTGCCAGGTAATTGGCTACTGAAGCGATGCCGTCGGCAGGGGAATTCACCACGTCGATGTGACCGTCGCCGTCACCATCCTTGCCGTAAGCGCGAAGCGACGCCGGCATGAACTGACCGAGCCCCATGGCGCCGGCGAAAGAACCGGTGACGGAGACCGGAGAAATCTGCTGCTTCCAGCAGAAATCGAGGAAATCAGTAAGTTCCGAGCGGTAGTACTTGGCTCGCCGCGTGTAGTCAAAGGAGAGCGTCATCAAGGCGTCGAGCACGCGGAAGCGCCCCATATTGCGGCCATATATCGATTCCACTCCGATGATGGCGGCCACGGCATAGCGGCTCACGCCGGACTCCTCTTCAATGCGCGCAAAGACTTCTTGGTGGTCGCGCAGAAAGGCGGCGCCTCGCTCAATGCGTTCGGCATTGACGATATTGCGTTCGTAAAGCAGAAAGTTCTTTTCCGCCGTCGTCTTCTTGTCTGCATTGGGACGCGGCGTCGTGTAGCGCTCGGACAAAGGCGAATAGCGAGCGAGCGCCACTTCATTCATCAGCCATTCGAGCGGAATGCCTTGTTTATTCGAAATGTCCTTAAGGTATTCCTGCACATCGGTGCGTTCCACATAGTCGCTTGCTGCGGGACTGCCCTTTACGGACTCGGCTGCGGATTTTGTCGGCATGCGCGGCGCGGGGGCTTTCGGCGCTTCAGCGGGCTTAGAAGACGTCGATGCTGCCGGCGCGGCTGCAGGGAGAGCGGCCGGCGTTTCCTGCGGCGCGGCAGCGGCAGGCGCTGCTCCTGTGTCAGTCGTCTCAGGAGTGGGTGGAGCTGACTTCACCGCGGTGCAGGCCGACAGCGCGCACAAGGTGGTGAAGAGGAGCATGAGGCGCGAGGCGCAAGGCAGCGGGCGCAGAATATTAGACATCAGCGGAACTTCGAAGAAGACGGAATACTTCGGCGCATTGTAGCGGGGCAGCGTGAAGCGGCCGTTATACGTTCCTGGCGAAAATGTTTCGGAGCTTATGCAGATTTGAAGTCTTTTGCGGTGTTTCAAGAGCGGCGGCGCTCATGTGCTAGCCTTTCGGCACTACCAACTCTTTGCAGAGCGAAACTGCATCCGCGTAGCTCCACCCGAAGCGATGATGCAGATTCCTCAGCTCCATAAACGCATGCCAGATACGCTCCCAAAAGACTGGAGACTCCTGCCGACAGGTTATTTCACGCATCAGCTCGTCGGGCTGCCCAATCCCCTTGATGATGCGCCTGAGTCACCGGATCGTATTGAAGCGATTGAGGCCCGACTGATGCTTGCAGGCTTGGAAGGGCGCGTGCGGCGTGTTGAATGCGGTCCGGCTCCGCGCGAAGCAGTGCTGCTCGCGCACGATTCCCAATACGTTGACGATCTTGAACACGCTTCGCTTGGCGACCCTGAGGCGCTTAAGCGCTTTACCGAACCTGATACCCGGGTGGGTGAGGATACCTTCAGCTGTGCGATGGCTTCAGCGGGCGCCGTGGTGCGTGCGGTGGATGCTATCTACGGAAGGTCAGTTAAAAATGCCTTCTGCGCCGTTCGGCCGCCCGGACACCACGCGTCCCGCAGCCGCGCGAGCGGTTTTTGCTACCTCAACAATGCGGCCATCGGCGCGCTCTGGGCGCAAAAGCGCTGGCGAGCCGAGCGCGTGATGGTGCTTGATTTCGACGCACATCACGGCGACGGCACGGAAGAAATACTGGCGGACCGCCCTGGGGTTCGGTTTTTGTCGCTTTTCCAATGGCCGCTTTTTCCGCACAGACGCATGGAGCCGACGCCGAGCAATGCCGTCCTTTCACCGCTCCCGGCCGGTGCCGGCGGAGAAGAGATCCGCAATGTGGTGGAGAACGTTTGGCTGCCGGAAATCGATAAGTTTCAGCCGGATCTGATGATTCTCTCGGCCGGATTTGACGCGCATTGTGAAGAGCGGATTGCACAGCTTAAGGCCGGTGAAATGGACTATGCCTGCGTGACGCGTCTGCTCGTTGAAGCTTCGTTCGCTTATTGTGAAGGGCGTCTGGTCAGCGTGCTCGAGGGCGGCTATGAGCTCCGTTCGCTCGCGCGCAGCGTCTTTACACATCTGCAGGGACTCATCCGCAACCCGCTCCCGGCGGAAACTTGCAAAGACCCCAATTGAAGATGACTCCAACGATATTTCTGAAAAATGATTGATAAAAGCGCATTGATGCCGGGGGTGTCCCGCAGAGAGGTCTGGGCTTGGTCAGCCTTTGACTTTGCCAATTCGGGCTACACCACGGTGGTGCTCACGGCGGTCTTCAACGCTTACTTTGTGAGTGTTGTGGCCGCTGATGCCCCCTGGGCGACCTTTCTCTGGACGCTCATTATTGCGGTGAGCAATGCGGTCGGCATTTTCGTGATGCCTGTCGTAGGCGCCATCGCTGATGCCTCGGCGCAAAAAAAGCGCTGGCTTTTCGGGGCGACGGCGATCTGCATTCTCGGCACTGCAGGGCTCGCCTTCTGCGGACCGGGAACGATTGTTCTGGCGGCCGTGATGGTGATTCTTTCGAACCTTGGCTACAACGTCGGCGAAACCCTTAATTCGGCTTTCCTGCCGGAAATCGCTCGTCCGGAGGCCGTCGGCAAAGTGTCCGGCTGGGGATGGTCGTTCGGCTACTGCGGCGGACTGGTTACCTTGGGTGCATCACTCGCTCTGGTGCAGCTGGGCGGCAGCTGGGGACTCACTATGGATGAGCGCATCGCGGGCACCATGCTCATTACGGCCTTTGTTTTCGCCGTTGCTGCCGCGCCGATTTTCCTCTTTCTCAAGGAGCGGGCTCAGCCGCGAGCGTCGAGCTTAGGGGCATTAAAGTCCGCGGATGGTCTCTGGACGCTCGCCGGTCAGAGCTTTCGAGAAATTTGCAGCACGCTCAAAAGCCTTGGACGCTTCAGAGATTTTGCCTGGCTTTCGCTCTGCGGCTTTCTCTATCAGTCGGGCATTGCCGTCGTGATCACGCTCTCGGCGGTGTATGCCGCTGAAGTGATGGGGTTCACGACGGTGGATACGCTGATGCTGGTGTTTCTTGTCAACATCACGGCTGCCGTCGGAGCCTTCGGTTTCGGTTATCTGCAGGACCGCATCGGACATAAGCGCGCTCTGGGCATCACGCTGATAGTGTGGGTGCTGATGATTGTGCTCGCCGCCATGGCCGTGAATCGGCCGGTCTTTTGGACAGCCGCCAATCTGGCCGGTCTGGCCATGGGATCTTCACAGTCAGCGGGGCGTGCCATTGTGGCGATTCTGTCGCCGAAGACCCGCTCGGCCGATTTTTTCAGCTTTTGGAATATGGCGCTTTGGCTCGCAGCTATCGTGGGGCCGCTCGCCTATGGCTCTGTGACTTGGATCACCAACAATGATCACCGTCTGGCGATCTGCGTGACGGGGCTCTTCTTTGCAGCGGCCGTTTTGGCGCTTATTCCTGTCAACCTTGAGCGCGGCCGGCGAGTTGCTGAGGAAACAGATGCCGCTTCACGCGGCACGACGTCGGACCATTAATGTGATCGGTCTCCATATCTGTCGAAAGGCAGGAAGGACGTTCGATCCTTTGCGGGCAGCGGCCGATCTCGCCCGAACGGAAAACGACAGGGGACGGCGTGATCCGTCAGCCGAATGCAAAGAAAGCGCGTTTTTTGCCTTTCTGCGATCAATAAAAAGGCGCAGTCAGAAAAAAATCTGCTGCGCCTGCGGATAGGGTTCAGAGCGGTTAACGCGAGGGCTGAGCGATAGTGCCGTTTTTATTCAGTTCGATGATGCGGCGGGTGTCCGCAGCCAGCTCGGTAAGCTTCAAAGCTTCGTAGCTTTGTGCAATCAGCTCAAGCGCATCGTCGCGCATCGGTGTGTTTTGGAATTCGCGCACGACGCGCTGCGCGCGTTCAATGGCCGCCACATAGGCATTGCGCACGAAGTAGTAGCGGGCGGTCTTCAATTCATGCTCGGCCTGAGCGAGCACGAGTCCGTGCATGCGGCGGCGCGCTTCCGGCGTGAAGCGGCTGTCGGGATAACGCATGACGAGTTCTTTGAAGATGTCAAAAGCTTCGCGCGAAGCGTTGGCATCGCGTTCGGCAAGATCTTCGCCCGCGAGCTTATTGAACCAGCTGTCGGTTTCGTTCAAGGTCGCAAGCGCCTTCAAATACATCACGTAGTCGGCGTTGGCGTGGTTCGGGTAAGTCTGCAGGAACCGGTCGGCAGCCTGCACGGCGCCCGGTGCGTCGCCATCCTTCCATGTGGCATAAATCAGTTCAATCTGCGCCTGCTGGGCGTACTGACCAAAGGGATAGCGGGCTTCCAACTTCTGATAGTAGTCCTTTGCCTGCGTCCAGTTGCTATCATCGAGGGCTACGCGCGCTTCGCTGTAGAGCTTCTCGGCGCTCCAATCGAGCGTCTGATCCTTGTCAAGGCTCTGCAGCCATGAGCAGGATGCCGTGGCGAGCGTCACGGAGAGGAGCGCGCAACCGCGCATCAGGAGCCTTTTGAAGGGATTGGCAGAATTCATGACGACAGAAAAGGTCAATTTAGGATTGGACGATTATAACGATGAAGATTTTGAGGATGGTTTCGAGGAAACGCAACCTCAAACTCTGTCACAAGTAGACTTGCCGAAATTCAGGGTGGAAGGGTTCTGGGGAGAGCGTCTCGATAAGGTGCTGGCAGCGCATCTGCCCGACGTTTCACGCGCGAGATTGGCAAAGCTTATCGAAAACGGCTCCGTGAAGCTCAACGGCGCGGTAACGACGAAAATCCGCGCCAAGGCTACCGAAGGCGACGAAATCGAGCTGCTCGAGCCGCCAAAGCTCGACGAAGCGCTCGCTTTCGAGCCGCAGTCGTTCGTTGAGTTCGAGGTGATCTATGAAGACCCCTCGATCATTGTCGTGAATAAGCCTGCCGGCCTCGTGGTTCATCCCGGCGCAGGCAACCCCGACGGAACGCTTCTCAATGGCCTCCTTTACCATTTTCCGGAATTAAAAGACGTGCCGCGTGCGGGCATCGTGCATCGGCTGGATCGAGATACCACCGGTCTCATGGTGGTGGCGCGCACGCTCGCCGCGCAGACGAATCTGGTCCGTCAGCTTCAGGAACGCACGGTCAAGCGTGAATACTGGGCGCTGACGATGGGCACTGCGGCGGAGGATTTCGTGGTCGACGTACCGATCGGACGCGATCCGAAGAGCCGTATCCGCTTCAAGGGGTTCCCGGGTTCCACGGGCGTGCGTGCCAAACCGGCGCGCACCCGCGCACGCGCAGTGGGTTGGTCGTCGGTGGACGGCATTCCGGCCTCCTGGGTGGCGTGCCGCCTGGATACCGGCCGCACGCATCAGATCCGTGTGCACCTTACCGGAGAAGATCTGCCGCTGATCGGGGATCAGCTTTATCGCGGCCGTGCGCCCGGCATCGCCGTGAAAGTTGAGAACTTCCTTGAATTTCACCGTCAGGCGCTTCATGCGTCTCGTCTGGGGCTGATCCATCCGGCCACCGGTGAAGAAATGGAGTGGTTCGTCGAGCCGCCCGAGGACATGATTGATTTGATGGAGCAGCTCGGCTTTGGTCCCTGGGATCGGCCGGTTACCGTTTTTGAAAAGAAGTAGCGGATTGCGAGGACAGTTGTCATGGCGGAACACTTTAAGCCGGAGCTTGAAAGCATTCTTCCCAATTGGACCAAGGGTGCTCCGAAGCACGTGAAGGCTTTTTTCACCTGCCGTACCGGCGGGGTTTCAAGCGGCCCTTACGGCGGCCCGAACGGCATCATGGGACTCAATCTCGCGCTCCATACGGGCGACGTTAAGTCCTGCGTGATGATGAATCGTTCGATTGTGACGCACTGCTGTCCGAGCGAACCAAAGTGGCTCACTCAGGTTCACGGCACGACAGTGCTCTGCGCCGACGATATTGATTCGGCGCAGTCTGCGCCCGAAGCCGACGCGCAATGGACTTCGACGAGCGGGGTTGTGGCCTGCGTGATGACGGCAGACTGTCTGCCTGTCTTTATTGCTGACCGCAGCGGCCGCATTGTTGCTGCTGTGCACGCTGGCTGGCGCAGTCTTGCCGACGGCATTCTGCAGAGAACCGTTGAAGAAGTCCGCCGCCACTCCTCCGATCTGAAGCCTGCCGTTTGGCTTGGACCGCGAATTGGGGCAGATGCCTTTGAGGTGGGAGAAGATGTTCGAGAAGCCATGTGTCAGCACCTCCCCGAGGAAGCGGTCGCCCGCGCTTTTAAACCCGCTGCAGCGGAAGGAAAGTTTTATGCCGACCTGGGCGCATTGGCTTACGCCGCGCTTGAATCGGCTGGCATTGATGCTTCAGATATTGCTGACTGCGGGCTTTCTACTTATAGAGATCCGAAACAGTTCTGGAGCTTTCGCCGTGATGGTGAACGCTCAGGCCGTCATGCCGCACTGATTTGGATCGATCCGAAGCCTTAAGCAATGTCTGCCTTTGGTGATGAAGGGCGGTCATTGATAAAGAGCGTCTGAATTCACTGCAGCGCCGCAGATCTTCAACTATGATCCGCGGCGCAAATTTTTTCATTCCGGGCTTTTTCCCCAAGGCCCGCTGACTCCCACAAAAAAACATGACCTCACGCCATATTCCCGTCGTCGGCTTCGTTTCACTCGGATGCCCCAAAGCCTTGGTCGACACCGAACGGATCGTTACCGAACTGCGCGCCCGCGGCTATCGCATCGGCTCGACCTATAAAGATGCCGATGTGGTGATCGTTAATACCTGCGGGTTCGTGAACGAAGCGGTTGAAGAGTCTCTGGGCGCCATTGCTGAGGCACTGAAAGAAAACGGCCGCGTCATCGTCTGCGGCTGCCTCGGCGGCCGAACGGAAGCTGACGGGTCGAACTTCATCATGGTGCGTCATCCGAAGGTGATCGGCGTGACGGGACCTGACAGTGTGGATGAAGTCCTCGCCATGGTTGAGGGCGTGCTGCCGCGGCCGCACGATCCCTGGGATGATCTGGTGCCGGCGGCAGGCGTTCGTCTGACGCCTAAGCACTATGCATATCTGAAGATCAGCGAAGGGTGCAACCATCACTGTACTTTCTGCGTAATTCCGCACCTGCGGGGCTCACTGAATTCGCGTTCGATGGATTCCATCATCCGCGAGGCGATGAACCTCAAGGCCGCGGGCGTCAAGGAACTCCTCGTCATCAGTCAGGACACGGCTGCTTACGGCGTCGACAAGCGCTACAAACTCGACTTCGCCTGCGGCCGGCCGGTGCATACGAAATTAATTGATCTTTGCCGCGAACTGGGCAGACTCGATCTTTGGACGCGTCTGCACTACGTCTACCCGTACCCGCACGTTGATGACATCGTACCGCTGATGGCCGAAGGACTAATTCTTCCCTACCTCGATGTGCCTTTCCAGCATGCCCATCCGCGGATTCTGAAGCTGATGAAGCGTCCGGCCTGCGGCGAAAAGAATCTTGAGCGCATTGCGGCCTGGCGCAGAGCCTGCCCGGACATTACCATCCGTTCAACCTTTATTGTGGGCTTCCCCGGAGAGACAGAGGCGGAGTTTGAGTATCTGCTCGACTTCCTGCGTGAAGCGGAGCTTGACCGTGTCGGCTGCTTTGCTTATTCGCCCGTCGACGGAGCGGCTGCCAATGATCTCCCCGGCGCGCTGCCCGACGAAGTGCGCGAAGAGCGCCGCCGCCGCTTCATGGAAGTGCAGGCGGAAATTTCGCTTCGCAAACTCGCTCGCCGCATCGGCCGGATTGAAGACGTAATCATTGACGAAGAGCCTGATGAAGACGGTGTGGCTGTCGGCCGCACTAAGTCTGATGCGCCGGACATTGACGGCGTCTGCTACGTCACGACTGACCGTAAGCTCGTTCCGGGTGATATCGTCCCGGTGCGCATCACTGCCAACGAAGAGCACGATCTCGTCGGGCGAGAAGTTGTGGCATAAGCGTTTCTAAAATCCCAAATCGCAGGGCCCGCGTCTCAAAGCGCGGGCTTCATTTTTTCCATCAAGAAAGCCGTTTCACAATTGGTAAACCGATTGACTTGAGCTCTGGTGGCGCCGACCGCGAGAGAACGCACGGCTTTTCTGGGGTGATGTGCCGCTCTCGAGGGTGCAAGGCCCTGCGGTATCATTCACAGGATCTCCTGAAGGCGCTTTGCGGCAGTTCTGCAAAGCTCAAAATTTTCTAGGCTGTTCTGTTCAATGTTTCATCAGAAGCTCTCCATGCTTGCTGCGGCTGCAGCCGCAGCGCTTGCCGTTTTCCCTTCACTGAGCCAGGCCGTCGAACTCGGCGACCTTAAAGTGGTGAGTCAGCCTGGACAGCCGCTTGAAGCGGTGCTCGATGTCAATGACGTCGACATCACGATTTCGCCCCTTCTGGTGCGCGTAGCGCCGCCAGCCACTTATCTGCGTGAAGGCGTGGAGTGGCCCCGTGAAGCGCAGGATCTGAAGATGGCCCGCATGGGCGGCGAAGCCGGCAAGGTCCGCGTTAAAGTCGTGGGCGGCCAGAGTCTCTCGGAAGGTTTTCCGCTGCTTATTGAAATGAATGCCGGCGGAAAGGTCACCGTGCGCAGCTACCGGCTTGATCCGGTCAACGGCACCTTCCGCGTTTCAGCTGCAGAGGAAATGCCGGCAGCTGAGCCGAAGGCGGCCGCCGGGGGAGAGTCGTCTGCTGCGCCGGCTGCGGAATCCGCCGAGACCGCTCCGCAGTCGATGAAGGCTGTGGATAAGTCTGTTGAAAAGGTCTCTGAGACTGCCGAAAAGCCTGTGGAAAAAACGGCTTTTGCGGCTGCTGAAGCCCACCCAAAGACGACGCAACGTATTGAAGAAAAAGAAAAATTGGTTAAGTCTCTTGAGGTCGGCAAGAAGGGCGGGCATCGTACAGGACGTTATGCACCGAATGTTGTCCGCGAGTATGTGGCTTTGAACGGATTTAATCCCAATGATGCGTTCACGGTGCAGCGCGACATGACGCTTTGGTCGATTGCGAAGCTTTACTGGCCGAGCTGCCCGGGCGCCCTTCTCGAACAGGTTGCGGTTGCGCTGACGCAGAAGAATCCGAGTGCTTTCGTGGACGGTGATCCGTCGCGCATTGTGATTGGGCAGTCGCTTTCGGCGCCGCTTTCCGACGAAGTCTTTGCCATTGATCCCATGGAGGCGTTTCGCGCTGTGCACGGCGCTTCGGCAGCGGTGCCGGGACCGACACAGAATTTGATTGATGCGCAGCACCGCTCCCGCGAAGCTGCCGGCGAAACGGCTGCGGCGCAAATTGCTGCACTGAGCCGCGGTGAAAGTGTGGAGCAGGTGGCGGAGACCGGCCGCAAGGCGCTGGATGCTTGGGAAAGTAACCAAAAGAAGGCGGCTGCTGCAGGTGCTCCGACGGCTGCAGTGAATGCTCCGGCTGAAGCCGCTCCCGCTCTTCATGAAGCCTCTGAGTCAGCGGCGCCAGCCCAACCCTCAGCCGAAGCTAATCCGCCGGCGGCCGAGCCCGTTTCGGAGGCCGAGACAGCCGCGGCCGATACGGGGGCTGCAGCCCAGCCGACAACAGAAACCGACTCGAAGACGGAGGCGGCGGCTTCGTCGCCGACCGAATCGGCGCCTGCTGAGGACGCCAAGCCGGCTCAGTCTGCCGCTGATGCGCAGCAGCCCGCAGCCGAAGAGAAGCGCCCCCTGATTTCATATCTCCTCATTATTGTCGGCATCGCCATCATTGCTTCCATCGCCTGGCGCAAGCGCCGCGAGAAGGCCGTGAAAGAGGCCGAGGAAGCGGTTGCCGCAGCCAAAAAGGGACAGGGCGTCGTGGCTTTTCAGCGTGACGTGGCGCCCGCAGGCGAGGCTCAGTTGAAAGCGGTGGAGGCTACAGTTGACGAAGCCGTGAAGAACGGCACGACGGCCGGAGCCATGGGGGTGGGCGCGTTGGCCTACACCGAGGCGCAGATGAAGGCCGATGCGCAGGCCGCAGCCGCCGAAGCCGCTGCTGCCACCGCGAAAAAGCAGGTTGAGGAGCAGCCGTGGCTGAAGGCTGATGAAAACGATCAGGAGCTGCCGCCCCTTTCCGACGAAGAGCGCGAAAGCTCAGAGCGAACTGCCAAGCAGACGGCAGGCATGACCGCAGAAAAATTAAAGCGCGTCGACCTCAACCTGGATGCACAGACGCCCGCCTATGTGCCGCCTTTGGCGCCGGAACCCATTCCGACGGAAGCCGCTGCCGCACCCGTGAAGGCGGCGCCGGTTCCGCAGCCTGCGGCCCAGCCGGCAGCGCCAGTGCCTAATGAGAAGGAGCGCGCGCGTCTCGAAGCCATTGATGCCAAGCTCAATCTGGCGAAATCTTTCATTGGTCTGGACGCCAAGAAGGAGGCGCTCGAGCTGCTCGCGGAGGTGAAAAAGGAAGGCTCAGAAGTTCAGCGTGCTGCCGCACAGCGCCTCCTCGATGAGGTTAACGGCAAATCTGCTGGTGCCCGCTGATGGCCTTGGTCAACACCGAACCGAAAACGCTTGCGCTCGGGATTGAGTATCGGGGTACCGCCTTCAATGGCTGGCAGGTGCAGCCGGATCACCCGAGCGTTCAGGCGGCGCTTGAGGCAGCGCTTTCGCAGTTTGCAGATCATCCGATCTCTGTAATCTGTGCCGGACGAACGGATACCGGCGTCCACGCCACTCACCAAGTGGTGAGTTTTACCTCCGTCGCTCGCCGACCTTCGGCGGGATGGATCCGCGGCGTCAATGCCATCCTGCCCGAGAGCGTTGCCGTGCGTTGGATGCGCGAGGTGGACGAAAAGTTTCATGCGCGGTTTTCCGCGCGTTCCCGCACCTACGAATATTGGATCTGGAACGATCCCGTCCGTTCGCCGCTCTTTGAAGGGTCAGCCGGGTGGGTGTTTCGGCCGCTCGATGAGGCGCTCATGCAGAGGGGCGCGACGGCGCTGATCGGTGAGCACGACTTTACGAGTTTCCGTGCGTCAGAGTGCCAAGCCAAAACGCCGGTGCGCACGATCAGCGAACTCAAGATCGTGCGGCGCGGCGCATTGGTGGGCGTACGCATTACGGCCAATGCCTTTTTGCAGCACATGGTGCGAAACATCGTTGGCGCGCTTATTTATGTGGGCACGGGGCGGGAAAGGCCAGAGTGGATTGCCGAAGTGCTGGCTGCCAAATCTCGTGATGCAGCCGCGCCCACCTTCAGTCCGGCTGGGCTCTATCTCACCGGAGTGGGCTATCCCGAGCATCCGCATTTGCCTCAGCTTTCGTCAGGACCTTTTGGCAAAGTCTTTTGATTGAGACTTTTGGAGGCGCATCCGAACGCGGGATGGTCGACCAAACGTGCTAGCCTCAAGCGGCACTCAGTGACGCGTGTTTGAAGGTTTGCACCTCGTATAATTTTTGCTTCGGTTTTCTGTTTCGAGCAAACGTCGATGAGCTGGATCAATCACATTCTCCCCAAAATCAAGCGCGAAGAAGCCCCGAAGAAGCCTAGCCCCATTCCGGAAGGCGTATGGACGAAGTGTCCGGGCTGCGAGCAGGCGCTCTATACCGAGGAGCTTGACCGGAGTCTGCGCGTTTGCCCAAAGTGCGGGTATCACTTCCGCATGGGCGCCCGCGTGCGTCTGCATGCCTTTCTGGATCCCGCTACGGCGGTGGAAATCGGCGCGGAGATTCGCACCAAGGATCCGCTGCACTTTGTCGACAGCAAACCCTACCCGGCGCGCCATGCGGCTTCGGAAGCTTCGACGCACGAAACAGATGCGCTTGTCGTGATGTCGGGTCTTCTTCGTCGTGAGCCGATGGTGGCTGCGGCCTTTGAATTCGGTTTCATGGGCGGCTCCATGGGCAGCGTCGTCGGTGAACGGTTTGCGCTCGGCGTGGAAGAAGCGATTCGCCGCCGCGCACCCTTCGTGGTGTTCTGCGCTTCCGGCGGAGCCCGCATGCAGGAAGGGCTTTTCTCCCTCATGCAGATGGCCAAGACGACCAACGCTGCGCGCCGTCTTGCGGATTACGGTCTTCCGTTCATCACTGTGCTGACAGATCCGACAATGGGCGGCGTCTCGGCTTCTTTTGCCTTTATTGGCGACGTGGTTATTGCTGAACCCAAGGCGCTCATCGGCTTTGCCGGTCCCCGCGTGATTGAGCAGACCGTGCGTGAAAAGCTCCCAGAGGGTTTCCAGCGCTCCGAATTTCTGTTGAAGCACGGTCAGGTGGATAAGATCGTCGACCGCCGCGATATGCGTGCGCAGATTTCCGTCATTACGCAGCTTCTGATGAAGAAGCAGCCGATCAACGGGATTTGACGCCGATCGTCTGCGGCTGAGCTGCTGCTGCGGCTCTGCTATCCGCTCCAAAGCGGCGGGTGCATCTTCCGCCCGTTCGTTTTGCGGACGCAGCTTTTTGACGGGTTTCTGAATACGTAAGACATTCGCTGAAGCGGGATACGGCTGCCGATGCGGTAAGTTTCTTTGACACGGGCATGCATCCGCAGCCCGTGTCTTTATTGTTTTTTCGATGAGTTGGATTTCACTGCTATGACTATCCCCGTAGTCTCTGTTTCTGCGCCGCATCAGGCGCCTGCTGCCGGCGCTTCGCTTGATCAATGGCTCGATTTCATTGAGAAGCTCCACGATAAGCCCATCGATATGGGGTTGGAGCGCATGCAGACGATGATCGCCCGCATGGGGATTAAGTTTGAATGTCCCGTCGTCACGGTTGCCGGCACGAACGGCAAAGGGTCCACTTGCGCCGTCATGGAGCGCATTTGGCGCGAGGCAGGGTTCCGTACGGCCATGCATACGTCGCCGCACCTCATTCGCTTCAATGAGCGCGCGCTCCTCAATGGGCAGGAAGTCTCGGACGAGGCGCTGATCGCTGCCTTTGGCGAAGTGGAATCCGCACGAGGCGGCATGACGCTCTCGTACTTCGAATACACCGGCCTCGCGGTGCTCAAACTTTTTCAGAATGCGCATCCAGACGTGGTGATCCTCGAAATTGGCTTGGGCGGCCGGCTCGATGCCATGAATGCCGTCGATCCGGACGTTTCCATTGTGGCGGCGATCGGCATTGACCATACGGCATTTCTGGGGAACACTCGAGAAGCAATCGCCGTCGAGAAGGCGCATATCTACCGCTCCGGGCGGCCGGCCATCTGCTCGGACCCCAATCCGCCGTCAACGCTGGTTGGCTACGCTGCCGAAATCGGCGCGAAGCTTCTGCTCATCAACCGCGATTTCAGTGTGACGGAGCATCCTGACGGTTCGTTCCAATTCCGCATGGGCGACCTCAGCTGGCAGCTGCCGCGGCCTGCGCTCAAGGGCGAAAATCAATACCGCAACGCGGCGGGCGCCCTTGCGGCGATTATTTCGCTCCTCAATCGTCTTCCCGTGACGGAAGCCGCCGCCGCTGCCGGCCTCACTCAGGTACGCATCACGGCGCGTTTTGAAGAGATTACGACCCAGCCCTGCACGACGCTCCTCGATGTGGGGCACAACCCTCAGGCGGCGGGCGTCTTGGCAGAAAACCTTCATGCCTCCCGAAAGCCAGGAGAAAAGACCTTGGCCGTTTTCGGCATGCTCGAAGATAAGGATCGTGCTCAGGTGGTCCGACTGACAGCGCCGGAAATCGATCGCTGGTTCATTGCCGGCTTACCTGGTCCGCGAGGGGGCTCGGCCGAGGCACTCAAGGCTAAGATGCTCGAGGGCGGCGTAGAGGAGAGTGCGATTGAGTCCTTTGCGACCATTGCCGACGCGCTCTATGCGGCTCGTCTCTCAGCCGAGGATGAACCGGCCGCGCCAGTGCGCATCATTATTTTCGGATCCTTCGTGACGGTCGGCCAAGCGCTTGAGGTCTTTGCTAAGGAAGGACTGCGCCGGTGATCATCGGCGTCCGAGGTCATTGAAGTTTCTCCGTGAGCCTGTACGAGTCTGCACGAGGAAGCGCAGGTTCGCGGAGATGGTATATTTATCCGTTGACAAAAGTTCGATATCGAACTAACATAACGATCGAAGCCGCTCCCAAGCCCAGAGCGGCTTTTAACGAAATGGATAATTCGATATCGAACTATTGAGAGAACACCCCCCTTCGTTAATGACCTTTCCCCCTTGCACCATTGGAAAAAATTATGAATTCATCCAAGAAGAACTACACGCTCGTTCACGCCTCAGGCGACGCCCGCACGGAGCTCCATGACGAGCTTGGACTGACCGGCTGTGAAGTCTCCGTCAATCAATTGCCGGCTGGCGCTGCCGTACCCTTTGTGCATGCGCACCAGCAAAATGAAGAGCTCTACGGGATCCTTTCCGGCGCGGGCGAAATCTGGCTTGACGGCGAGGTGATTGCGCTTCGTGCCGGCGACTGGCTCCGTGTGGCGCCGGCTGCTAAGCGCGCCATTCGGGCATTGCCGACCGAGGCTATGCGCTTTATCTGTATTCAAACGAAGTGCGGCAGTCTCGAGGGCTTTACGATGACCGACGGGATGCCTTGCGAAGAAAAGGCGCCGTGGCACTGAAATTTCTTCTTATCGAAAAGTTAGAACGACAGGGCGGCCGACAGGACCGCTGATAGAATTTTGTGAGCTTCGCCATTGTCTTCTGTCATAGAAGAGGACGAGCGGTGAAGCTCATACTGTTTTTATTGCTTGTAATGCTCGAGGCGTTCCCATGTCGTTCTTTAATCCTTTCCGGAAAAATCAACGCCCTGAAGGGGTGAAGCTCGCGACGATGCAAACGCCGGAAGAGGCTGGCACTGCCGCGCCGCATGCCGAACCCACCTTTGGACCGAGAACGGAGCCGTCATTAGGGCGATTTAATGAGGGAACGCAGACGGGCGGGCAGACGGCACCGTCCGCTCAGCCGACGGAGCCTCCGCCCTTTGACTTTGCTGAACCAGCGGCTCAGACCGCTGGGGAGCAAATTGCTCCTCCTCAATCTTCTCAAGCTCCTCAAGCGCCTCAGCCGCCGGAACGTCAAGCCGCAGCGCCGACTGCGCCCAAAGCAGCCCCCTGGGATCCGTATGGTATTCATGCGCCGACGACAGATAAAAATGAGCCCCAATTGGGGGCTTCAGCCGAAATCGTCTCTGCGCCGGAGGCTGCTGCGATTCTGGCGCCCGAGGCCGCAGGCGCTCCGGCTGCGCAGGCGCCTTTTGTCATGCCTGAACCGCGTCAGGAACCGGATCCGCTCCCTGCGGCCGCAGCTGAGACTGAAGAAGCGGAAGCCCTTAAACCTGCATTGAAGCCCGTGCCGCGCGAACAAGTGCGCGCTCAGGCCGAACGTGAACGCGCCGCTGAACGTCCGGCTCGTCGTCCGCTCACGGATGCGGAGCTGCTTGCCCGCCGACGCACTAAACACCGCATGGTGGGAGCGGCTGTTCTTCTGATGGCCGCGGTGGTCGCCGCGCCTTTCGTGATCGATAACGAACCGCCGATCGACACGTCTAAGCTCGAGAGTACCGACATCAATATTCCTAAAGAAAGCGAGACGAGCACAACGCTGAATGTGCCGCCGGCGGCTCACGGGGATCGTGCTCAGGCGGGCGACGTGGATGTGTCGGATACGTCTATGGGCCGCGCGGAGTCGACTGCTAAAGCCAACCTTGAGCGTGAAGCGAAAGGAGCCGCCGAGGCCGCTCCGAAGCAGTCCGGCAAGACGGCAGCGCCAGCGCAGGCGGCGAAATCTGAAAAGGTCGAAAAAACGCCTGCCAAACCTGCCGAGAAGACGGCGGCAAAGCCCGATCCAAAGGCTCAGAAACCGGCTCAGAAGCCGCAACCGGCCGCGAAGTCAGCCGGCATCGCGCCGCCGACGGGCAAGGGCTGGTATGTGCAGGTTGTCGCTACGAGCAACGAAGCCGCCGCGGAGCGCACAGTGAAAAAGCTAGCGCACCTGGGGCTCCCCGCCTACCGTACCAATGAGGGCGGCGCACTTTGGAAGGTTCGCGTGGGGCTTTATGCTGAGAAATCTGAAGCCGAAGGCGTGCGGGGTACGATCATGCTTAACGGCATCGCTCAAAAGCCTTATCTGGCGAAAAAAGATTAATGCTTTGAGGCCGGACAGCAGGTGGCTTCGGGGTCATAAAACCTCCGAGGGAATCGAAAGTCCGGCAGACAATTTTCGGTACAATGTAGCCCTTTTTAAGAGAAGTCTGGCGTCACTCTTGGGGCAGCCGGAAACGGGCGGCACAAAGCCCGCCATTTTCTCTAACTCATTTCTCTCCCGCCTGCAGCGCACTCATGACGGAAATCGACTGGATCATCATTGCCGTTCTCGCACTTTCCACTATCGTTGGAATCATGCGCGGCGTGCTGCGTGAAGTGCTGGCCATTGCCGGCTGGGTTGCAGGCATCTTTCTGGCGATGAACTATTCCGCGGTTGTCGCCGAACACATTCCGCTTGAAAGCATCGGATGGCTGCCGCGCGTCATCATTGCGGCTGTCCTGATCGTTGTGGCCTGCCTCTTTGTGGTGGGACTGCTTTCGGCCATTATTCGGCGTCTGCTTGAAACGGCGGCGCTGCGCTTTGAAGACCGCGCTCTGGGCGCCGTGTTCGGCTTCCTGCGCGGCATTGTGGTTGTCTGCGCCTGTGTCTTCTTTTTCGGTATGCCCGCTTCCATCCATGAAAGCCGTATGTGGCAGCAGTCCGTGCTGATCGGACCGACGGAAACGATCATCAATTGGTCGATGCCTTATCTGCCGGCATGGCTCGCTGACATGCGCCGGTCTTATCGCCGCAGCTGATAGAGGCAAGGCTCATTCATATCATGTGCAAGTTTTCACTCAAAGCCGCTCCGAGACTCGTCCGGGCGGCTTTGCGCATTCTGCCGTTATAGCCCATGTGCGCAAAATTACTGTTTTTCCCTTTTTTCCTATTTTCTCTTCGGGCGTTCACCCCGGCCTAATCGAGGATTACATCCATGTGCGGCATTGTTGCCCTCCTTTCCAATGAACCTGTTAATCAACGCCTCTACGACGCGCTGCTCCTTTTGCAGCATCGCGGTCAGGATGCGGCGGGCATCGCGACGCTCGACGGTCTGCAGTTCCACATTCATAAGGCCATGGGCCTGGTGCGCGACGTCTTCCGTACGCGCAACATGCGTGATCTGACGGGCAATGTCGGCATCGGTCACGTGCGCTACCCGACGCAGGGCTGTGCGAGTTCGAATCAGGAGTCGCAGCCCTTTTACGTCAATGCGCCTTACGGCATCATGCTCGCTCACAACGGCAACCTGACGAATGCCGAAGCGCTCAAGCAGGATCTGTACGAGCACGACCATCGTCATATCAATACGACGAGCGATTCGGAGGTGCTGCTCAACGTTTTAGCCAATGAAATCTCCCGCGTCTGCGAAGGCCGGGGGCTTGACGCTGACGGCATCTTCAAGGCCGTCGCGGCCGTGCATAAGCGCGTGCGGGGCTCTTACGCCGTGGTGGCGCTGATTGCCGGCAAGGGGCTCCTTGCCTTCCGTGATCCGCATGCTATTCGGCCGATCTGCTTTGGTTCGGCGATTGCTGCCAACGGCGAGCGCGAATGGATGGTGAGCTCTGAATCGGTGACAATGATGGGGCTCGGCTTTAAGCTCGAACGCGATCTGGAACCCGGCGAAGCGCTTTGGATCGATTTCAAGGGGAACGTTGAAACGCGTCAGTGCGCCGAGAATCCGGTGAAGAATCCCTGCGCTTTCGAATACGTCTATTTTGCGCGTCCGGATTCCCTCATTGACGGCATCAGTGTCTATGGCGCCCGCCTCAATCTCGGCGTTTATTTGGCCGAAACGGTGAAAAAGACGATTGACCTCAAGGATGTTGACGTCGTCATGCCGATTCCAGACAGCTCTCGGCCGTGCGCGCAGGAGCTCGCTAAGCAGCTTGAACTCCCCTACCGCGAAGGGTTCATTAAAAATCGCTATATCGGCCGCACCTTCATCATGCCCGGGCAGACGACCCGCAAGAAGAGCGTGCGTCAAAAGCTCAACGCCATGCCAGTGGAATTTGAAGGCAAGAACCTGCTGCTTGTTGACGACTCCATCGTGCGCGGCACGACGATGAAGGAAATCGTCCGCATGGCGCGCGAGTCCGGCGCAAAGAAGGTCTATGTTGCTTCTTCTGCGCCCCGCGTGATGTTCCCGAATGTCTACGGCATTGATATGCCGACGAAGTCGGAACTGATCTGCGGCGACGGTAAGGATGCGGACGCTGTGGCTGAAGTGATCGGCGCCGACAAGGTGATCTTCCAGACGCTTGACGGCCTGAAGAATGCGCTTTCGGATTTGAATCCGTCGATTCCGGCCTTCGATTGCTCATGCTTTGACGGCGTTTATGTCACGGGCGACGTAACGAGCGAATATCTTGATCGCCTCAGTCAGGCTCAGGCCGCTCCTCAGCCCAAGGCTCAGGACGATGAAGAAGGCGAAGGCGCAAACGAATAACGCCGAATGCTCTTGTCGGAGCTGAACGAGAGTCGTGTGGGCTCATGAAAATGCCCGCCGGGAATCATTGCGTGATTCCGGGCGGGCATTTGCCGTTTAGGGAGCGGGCGGCGCGGGAGGCGTTGTGCTGCTCGAACCCATCACGGTCTCCCAGCCGAGCGGGCAGGAGCGAACGGTCGGGAAGTATCCTTGTTCGCTCGAGCACCAATACCACGGATAGCTGCCGGATCCGGCAGCGCCCGATGCTGCGGGAGCCGCGGCAGCATAGGACGTGCTTGGTGTGACGGGAACTGTCTGCACCGGGACTTCAACATAGCGCGGCGCGGAGGAGCGATAGAGCTCTGCGCCGAGGATCGTGCCGACCGTAATCGTCGGCACCCAGAAACCCCAGCTGCGGTACCAAGGACGAGGGTGCCAGCCGCGATGGTATCTCGGCGGGGGTGGAGGCGGGCCGGGGCGGAAGCCCGGGCGATGACCAGGACCGCCAAAGCCGGGTCCGGGATGGTGCATGCCGGGCGGCGGGCCGGCCAATGCCGGTGCGGGCAGGGCGGAGAAAGCGGCAAAGACGCCGCAGGTGAGCATCAAAGCCAAAGCGCCGAGCGAGCGTCGAAATCCGGAGCCGCTGCCGGCGGCTGCAGCAAACCTCTTCTTCATAACAAAGCTCCTTTCTTTGCAATAGCCATTGCGGCGATTTCTGAATCATTGTTCAGATATGACAAGGTTAGTGCGGGAACGCTGAGGTCAAACATAGGAATTTATAAAAAAGTGTTAGACCTTGCGGCAATCGGTTCTTCCAGACCCTTGGCCCGCAGACAGCTGGCCGTGCGAGGTTCTCGTGATTACCGGCGTCTGATCGTAAGCCGCATCGTGCTCGTGCGCCCGAGATCATCCACAACGGCGAGTTCATGCGTACCGGCAGGGGCAGACCATTCGAGCGCCTTGCCGACTCGGCGGGCACCCAGAAATGCGCCGTCGGCATACCAATAGAGAATGGCGGCGTCCGGATCGGCCCCCGCAGCGAGCAGCACACGGGCTGCGTCAAAGCCGGCAGGCGAGTAAATGGCGGCTCCCGCTTTGGGAGAGGTGATCACCGGTGCACGGCCCCCTGGGACACCCAGACGTTCAGCACATTGGGCCGTGTATGGCGGGGGCGGCTCCTTGGCAATGCCCGCCGCCAGAAAGACCTTTTGAAAGTGCGTCGGCCAAAATTCCCAAACGCGTCTTTCAATGCCGGGACCGGGGCCGCAGGCCCGAAGCCCGGTTTCTTTGTCAATCCAAATTTCGCGAAAAACACCCGAATCCCGCACGGATGTGCGGCCGGGAAGGATCCAGGCGTTGGTTCGGCGGCTGCAGAGCCGAATATTCAGGTCGCCCGTTGCCGCGCAGACCGGTTCAAGAGCGACTTTTAGATGTTTGTCTTCGGCTTCTTGCTGTGCACTGACGGCGGCCGGCCAGTCGAGTGCGGGGATGTTCCCCAGACGCAAAGCCGCCGCGCGGAAGAGCGGAGCGGCAAGATGCGCTCCCTGAAGCTGCGGGTTGGGACGTCCGGCAAAGTCTCCGAGCCACACGACGATGACATAGGGACCGACCATGCCGGCGGTCCATGCATCGCGCCAGCCGTTGCTGGTTCCAGTTTTATAGAGGAGTTCGCGTCTCGCGCCGCGAATCGTCACCGATTCACCGCGCGAAGCCAGCATGCGGCGGAGGACAAACTGCGCTTCACGCGAAAGCACATCGGCCTCGGCCGGGGAGGCTTGAGCTTCGAGGAGCCTAAGCGGCCGAAGGAGCCCTTCCCCCGCGACCATGGCGTAGAGCTTGGCGGCGTCAGCCATGGTGATTTCTGCGCCCCCCAAAACAAGGGAGAGCCCGTACCAATTTTTGTCATGGGGGAGCTCAACACCGGCGCGTTTGAGGAATTCATAGAGCCCGGGGCTGAGGCGCTTTTCCAAATCGACCGCCGGAATATTGCGTGAGAGCACCAATGCATCTTCGGCGGAGAGCGGTCCCCGGAAGCTGCCGTCCGCATTGTCCGGGGCCCATCCGCCGACGGCGATCGGGCTGTCGATCAGGACCGTCTTTTCGTGAATAAGCCCTTGATCGAGCGCCAGCGCATAGGTGAAGGGCTTCAGCATTGAACCAGGGCTGCGCTTGGCTGTCCAAGCATTGACCTCTCCCTGAATCGAGGGGTCAAAGAAGTTTGCCGAGCCCACCATGGCGAGCACGGAACGGTCGCGGGCGTCAACCACTGAAACGGCGGCATTCTTCACGCCCCAAGGGGAGAGCCGTGCAATGGTTTCGCGAACGAGCGCTTCCATTGCCGATTGAACATCGAGCGAGAGCGTGCCCTTGAGTTTTCCCGCTTTGAAAGCCGTTTTGTCAGCGTTGGGTTCTGACCGCTCCGGGGTCCCCACTATGCGGTTCAGAACCGTTTGCGCGTAGTGGGGAGCGAGAAAAGGGAGGTGTTCCGGACCGAAAACCTCAAGCGGCGCTCGTAGCGCTGCGGCGGCTGAGGGCGGATAAACACCTTGCTCCACGAGGATGCGTGCAAGCCGCAGCCGCGCGGTATCGAGCGGCGTGCTGCCTTGAGTGTAAGGGCGACGTTTGACGGGATTCTGCGGAATGACGGCGAGCGCCGCCACTTCTGCCGGCGTGAGATGGGAAGCCTCTTTATGGAACCATACGGCTGCGGCGGCTTCTGCGCCCTCCACATTGCTTCCGTAGGGCGCGAGATTGAGGTAGGCCTCAAGAATCTGCCGCTTCGTGTAATGCGCTTCGTAGCGCATCGCATGCCAGATCTGCCGAAGTTTTCCGTCGGGCGTATCTGTCTGCAGATGGAGCTGCATGCGGGCAAGCTGCATGGTGATCGTCGACGCGCCGGTGCGCCAGCCGCCGATGTAGGTGCTGGCGGCCGAGCGAATCAGCGCCAGAAGATCAAAGCCCGGGTGCTTGTAGAAGTTCCGGTCCTCATAGGCGATGGTGGCTTCAACCAGTTTGGGGTCGATCGATTCGAGGGGCGTTTTAACGCGAAAAATGCCGTCAGCGGCCGGTACGATGCGAAGGAGGACGTTTCCTCGCGAGTAAAGCACGCTCGAAAATGGAATGCCTTCGAGGAGCGGCGGCGCAGCTTCCGAGGCCGCTCGATTTTTGAGAACGGCGTACCCACCGTATAAACCCACAGTCATGATCGCCGCAGAAAGAACGACATAGGCCGTGCGGCGCAAAAAAACAACGGCAGGGCTGCGGCCGACTTCTGAGGCCTGGGGAATAGGCGAGGCCGCCGTCGCCTGTTCGCTTTTTTCAGATTCTGCGGCGGCAGAAGACTGCGGCGACGCTGCGGCAGGCTGCTCAGTCGGCGCAGTATTCGCTGCGCCGGCCGCTGGTAATTGTCCGCTGGCATCGACGGGTTTGTGTGAAAGGTCGTCGGTCATTGGACTGCGCTCGCAGGCGTTGGGGAAGTGGTCGGCTGAGGAGCGTTCGTGCCGGAAGGCTCTTCAGGCGCCGTGATGCGGATCTTGGCGCTGCGGCTCTGAGCTGCCAGCGCGGGGTTGCTCAAGGACTCTGCTGCAGCGGAGCCCGCTCTATAAACGCCCGGATAGGCTGCCCGCACGGTGTAGGTGAAAGTGAGCGGCTCCCAGTTGGTGAGCGCAGGCACGGCCCACTGCACACGGTCTTCGGCACGGCGGCATTCGAGTGCGCCTTCGGGGCATGCCCCCGCAGGCATGGCCCAGACAAAGCCGCCCGGCAGGAGGTCGGTGACAACGGCGTCGCGTACGGCGCTTTCGCCCGCAAAGCTCTTCACTCTGACGCGGACCGTCACGCGTTCGCCGGTGCTGAATTCGGTCTTGGCTTTGCCGTCGGCGCCAAGGTACGTGCGTTCGACTTCAAGCGCGGAGCGGTCGGCCGGCTGCGTGTCATCGGGCACGATGTAGCCCGTTTGCTCGACTTGCCACCAAACATAGGGCGAGGCCGGGAGCCCCGATGCTTCGGCAGCCAGACAGCCGGGGGCATCCAGAAGCGCGCCCCAGGCGCCCAGCACGAGACGATCCTGGTCGGCAGGGAACCCGTCCGCACGTCGAGTGCAGACCAAATCGGGGGATGCGGCCGACTCGCCGGCCGTGAGACCGCCCACTTCGGGCGTGAGCGCAGCACGAGCGGCCGCAGCGGCATAGAGCGGTGAAACAATGCCGGCGGCAAAGGTGCGGGCCAGATCTTCACCGGCCATGCTCACCAAGAACCGTGCAGCGGGTTCCTGTCCCAAGCCGGCTTCGGAGAGCGCCGAGGCTGCCAAGGCGGCAGCCGTTTCCGGCGTCCACGCACCGGCGGCACGAGCCGTCGACGGCGTGGACTTCACCAGTGAGCGAGCCTCGTCACGAAGGCGAAGCCGTGAATAGGCGGCAGCCAGGAACGAGGCGGCAGCATCACGCTCCCAGCCTTCAAAGCGCGACGTCATGGAGGCGCGCAGGGCTTCGAGCTGCGCGGTGGTCATGGTGCCCTCACGAGTGAGCACCCAGAGCGTGTAGGCGCTCGTGCGGGCGTCATCAATCGTCTGAGGATCCAGATTGACTGAACGAACCAGGCGGCTCCGCAGGAGCTGCAACGGTTCGAGCGCGCTCGAGTCAAGCCGAAGAGCGTCGACCAGATAGTCGAGCACTAAGGCGCTGAGGAAGGGATCGAATTCGCTCCAAGGCATCGCTTTCAGGCCTTCGCGAGTGAGGGTGCTGCGCACCGCGGCATAAACCTTTTCGCGGCGTTGGGCAGCATCTTGAGCGGCCTTCTTGGCGGCGGGCTCGTCCGTTGTCAAAACCGACTGCGGCAAAAGGCGTGCGGCGTCCGTGTTGAGCGTAAGCAACACTTCCGGCAGCGATGCAGTCAGCCGGGGAAGTACCGCTCCGAAATCGTTGTCAGCCGTCTGGAAGGGGCGGCCAAGTTCGGGAGCGAGCGCTGCAGGGGTAGAAGCCGCAATGAAGCGGGTGCGGTCATTGATCGGGTAGAGCACCGTCGGTACTTCGTATGCCGATTTATCCGCTGAATGCTCAGCTCGGCCTGCGTAAAGCCTTGTCTGGAGCAGCGATGCGGGCCGCACGACAATGGATTCGCTGCGCTGGGCGGAAAGCGTCGCTCCATTCTCTTTTGCGCGCGCGTCAGCCTTGAGGATAAATGGATGTTCGCCGAGCGCACTGGGCTGATTAGGAACCGTGAACTGAGCCGAGGCCGATATGCCGCCGACAGCAGGGAAGTTAAGCGGAAGTACTTCGGGCTCAGCAGCAAATGCCGCAGGCGGCGTAATCGTTAAGCTCGCGGCTTCTGCGGGCATGTTCGGTGTGACGACCGCTCCCGCACGGAAGATGTCGCCAAGCGACAAGACCCCGGGAAGAGCGGGAGAGAGAGCAAGCGGGGGCGCAGCGACAATGAGCGCCTGAGCAGAACCTGCAGAAGCTTCGGCCGCCCCCACGGCGCTCACGCGCACTCGGCCGGCATAGCCTTCGGGCAGTTCGACAGTAAAGGTTTGAGCGTCAGGCCCCACTTCAACCAGTCCGCCCCACCAAACCGTTGACGGTCCGAAAGAGCGCTTGAAGGGGCTTCCGAAGCCCGCAGCGGCTTTGGCGCTCGCCATGAAGTCGCCGCCCACAGGGGCTTTGATGAGGTCCTTAAGCGATCCGGCGTCCGGCATGAGGAGTGAAAGTGTCTCACGGGTATCGACTTCGAGCGCTCGATCGAGCAGCATCGTCTTAATCGGGTCGGGTGTCTGCCAGTTGGTGAGCGAAAGCAGTCCGTCATCGGCCGCAAAGAGGACAACTTTCGCCTTGGCAGCCGCGGAAACTTGAATGGGTATCCGGCGAGCGTTTTCGACTTTTTCGGGCGCCTTAATAGTGACGGGCAGGGTCTTGGCGGAGGCATTAAGCTCAATGGGAACGGCGGTTTCCGCAAAACCCTTCAGGAACTTCTTGGCGTCTGTCTGGCCGCGCACGACAGAGAGCCGCAGCCATGCCCGCCCGGTGAAATCGGCAGGAGCTTCAAGCTCGAGCAGGTTTTCGCCAGCATTGACGCTCACCCACTTGGTGGAAATCACTTCTGCCGACTCAAAGCTCGCCAGGGCAAAACCCGATACCGGGGAGAGCAGCGAGACACGCACGGTGTCGCCGGCATTGAGATTCGTTTTTTCGAGTTTGGCGCGAAGCTCTGCCGTCGGCAGCATGCCGTCGGCAAAATCAGCCAATCGGCCGCCGGCAGTGCCGTAAGGAATCACGAGGAGTTCTTTGCCGGACTCATCGGCCGCACGCACAATCCAATTGCCGGGCTCGCCCGTGAGCAGTTTGACCCGAGCAATGCCCTGATCATCCGCGGTGACGTCAATCGTTTGCCGAACTTCCGGAGCTTCATCGTCCGAATAGGTAAAGCGTCCCGAGCTGTCTTCGCTCAGCGTAGTGATCCAGCGGCTTTTTTCAATAGTGACTTTGAGCCGCGTGCCAGCTTTAGGCTTGAGGCTGCGGTCAATCACGGCCAAAGCCATGGAGGCCGGCTCACCCGTCAAAAGGAACCAGGAGGGCTGCGGCGTTTCTTCGATCCGCCAGCCCACGGCGATGTCGTTAGGCGATGCAATGAAGGAGAGATGCCGTTCAACAGCGCCAGCCCCTTCGGCTTCGGTACCGGTAAGCGTGAGATCCACGTCGGCAAAGCCGTTTAACTCTAAAAGCGAAAGCGGAACCATCGCATCTATTGAACCGGAGCCGGGCGTAACGGCCGCTTCAATGTCCAAGGTGCGGCTTGTCGGCAGCGCTTTCCACGGAGCGGCGCCGGGAGATGGGAAGAGCCACCCGTCCCAACCCGGCAATTTGACTTCAGAGAGCGGCGTTACTTCTGCCGTGCCGGTTACGCGCCGACCTTGAGCGCCCGCGCCAAAGAGGCTCGTCAGCGTTGCTGAAATCGGCAGATCGTTTGGCTTGACCCAGCCGGCTTTAGCCTCATCAGCGGGAAGTTCGGCTGAGAGTGAAAGCGTTTCGGGGGAGAAGTCGCCCACAAAGACGCTCGTAGTAGAGAGCGCGGAGCGTTCTTCGCCGCCCGCGAAAAGATCCAGACGAAGCGTGCCCGGAAGCGTTCCGTCGGGAATCTTCCAGTCAAAGGAACCCAGCCCTTCGTCATTGAGTTTTACCGTGCGCTTCTCCAGTACTCTACCGGCATCATTGGTGAGCTTGAGTTCAATGGGAGTGCCTTCCGGAAGACGGTCAAAATCAAGTTTTCGTACGCCGAAGCCGAAATGCACGGTTTCGCCCGTGCGGAAGATGCCGCGGTCGGCGAAGCTGAAAGCCGAAAGACCCGTGCCGCCCGTATAACGGCCGCCGACATCCCAGCGAAGCGTTTCTGCAACGTTGGAGCCGTCCTTGAGCGAAAGCCATGCGAGATCGGTGCCCTTGGAGCGAAGTGCGGCGGCGGCAGGCTTCTTTTCACGCTCCCAGCCGCGGGTCGATTTGAAGTGAGCACGTCCGTCCGCATCGGTTTCCGTGGTTTCCAGCACGGTGCCGTTTTCTGCCAAAAGAATGGCTTTGAGACCGGCTGCGGGTTTCCCGTCAGCGAAATTCGCTGCAAAGAGATCCAGTGCGCCGCTCGCCGAGGTCTTGGCGATCATTGCGATATTGGTGATGAGAATGCGTTTAGAGGCATTGGCGACGGTTTCGGGCTTGCCGTCCTTCATGCGTGTGCCGGTGAGCTCAATTTGATAAAGTCCAGGCCCGCTTCCCATGACGGCTTCAGAGAGGTCAAGCGCTGTGAAGCGCGCTTCGCCCGGACGCTTGGGATTGACTTCGCCGAGGTCAGTGCTCCCCGATGAAGCCGTGACCCAGCTGTCAGGCGCAATCGACTTCATCACATTCCAGCCGTCGGCGGCGAGCGAAAGGAATTCATTGCGTACACGGGCAATGCGCCAATTGAGCTTGTCGATGCCGGCTGTAAAGAGGGAGAGTTCCCAGGAACCCGCCAGCGTGAGCATGTTTCCGGGCTGCAGGAACGTGATTTCTGCGGAGGGCTGCGGCAGGAGCAGTACGCTCTTCCAGCCGTCCTCCAGCCCCGGCATGCCGGCAGGGCCAAAGCCTTTGGGGAGCTCAAGATAGATGTAGTCGCCCGGCGTCGCTTTCAGGCGCAGCTTTACGCGCTCGGTGGTGCTCCATTCCAGATCAGGGCGAACTTCAAGCGCGGAAGCTCGCTTTAAAACTTCATCATCGATCAGCGGCGCTGCGGTCCAGACAGTGTCGGAGGCAGCCGTCGAATCGAGTTTTTTCGGCAGCGTCAGCACTCGGATGCGCTTGGAGAGCTCTGTTGGGTCAAGCGCCAAAGACGAGGCGATAGTGATTTCATACTCAGCATTGAGCCCGTCATCCTTCACCGGCAAAATGGAAGCTTCCGTAATTTGGAAGAGCGTGGAAAGTCCGGGAACCGTTACGGATGCTTTGGCAGCTTCAAATCCTTTGGGAACGGTGAAGCGGCCGTCTTGAAGCTTTGCCCGCCCAGCAGCACCTTTGACCAAGGCGGAAGCAACGACCGGACTGTCGGCGAGTTCAATAACCGGCACCTTAACGTAAAGGCTCTCTGAATTTTCTCCCCAGACAAAGCTAGGCTTGCCGAGCTTCAAACCGGATTTTGCATCAAAATCAAGCGTGAAGTTCTGCTCAATGCGGGTCTTGACTGCCGCGGAAACGGAAGTGGTGAAATCAAACTCAAAGGACAGAGCACGGTTTTTCTGCTCAAGCGGGTCGATCCATACTTGAGCACGGGAGGTCACGGCAGTGAGCGGGGGTGTTTCCACCGTGAGGAAATTGGTCGTCAGTGAGGCACGAAGCGGCATCGGCAGACCAATGAGGGAGGTGCGGAAGCGCTTACCGGGCTGCCAGGCCTCTTTCGGCGTGAAGACAATAGTGCTTGGTGACGCCCATCGCCATTCCCCTGCAGTTTCCGGCGTGAGCTGCACGCCTTGAACCCGAGTTCCGGGTTTCCCGAGCGTCAGCTGACAACGTTCATACCATTCGTCTCCGTAGGCGGCACGGCATTGACTTTCCGCTGGGGAAATCTCAATGCGAAGCGGCGCTTTGGCGCTTAAGGGTGAAGTCCCTGTCGGAGCAAGCCAAATGCTTTGTACGTCATTGGCTGCCGGAGCGGCCGATGCCGCGCAGGCAAAGGCGCCGGCGAGGGCACAGACGAGAAGCGAAGGAGAAGAATTCAAAGGCTTGAAGCAACGCATGCGCGGACTCCACGGAAAGAAAGCATAAGTCCTTCAAGCTTAGCCCGCAGAGATCAAACCGTCGAGGCATGGATGCAAGGAATGGACATATAAGCATGCTTTCCAAGCATCTGGCCTGCCAATATCGGGTTTATGACAAGACATCGTGAGCACTTGTCATGAAAACAGAGTCACTGGGTTTATATACGTTTGTGCAAACAAATTATTGTGAGTATTTTTATAAGCGAAAATTGAATAAAGCGAAATCGTGAATGAAGGATGTCCTATTTGTTGTGTATATAGCAGTATTCTCTGAATGAATCAGAGGAAAAGGGAGAAGGTTTACACAAAGAAAAAGAAGATCCAGTCTTTGCGGATGGATGCTGTTAAGAGCAGACCCGAAAGTGTCTGTCGTGATCTCATGCTTACCAGAAAAGAGGGCATAAAACTCAAAAGTCAACGATAAAAAGCTATCTTGGCCAACGCTTTTTGCGCAAGAATGGATGAAGCTCTTCATGGAGGCTCTCCCATGCGGTATGCCAACGTACTTCTCATCCTATTCCTCTGTGCTATTAGCTTTGCGAGCGAGTCGGCCCCGCTTCGCTTTGCGGCTGCAGAGATGCCCAAACCGGATCCGTGTTTGCCATTTATCACGGAGACCTACAAATGGGTAGAGAAACATTGGCCTGATGGCGCCACATTTCGTTATTACGATGTCACATCGCTTGAAAAGGCCGTGCAAAACCGCGAGATCGATATTGTGCTGACAGAAGCTGGTGCCGCAGCTCGACTGCGCAGTGAAGGAGCACGGCCGTTTCTTACAGCCGTTTCCAAACGGCATCCCAATCCTGCGAGCAGTCAGGGTTCCGTCATTTTTGTTCGTTCGGACAATGAAAATGTGCAGAAGATTGCCGATCTTCAAGGTCGAAAACTCGCGGCGACATCATTAGGTGATTTCACAGGGTATCAGGCTGCGATGGGGGAAATCTTCAAACGCAACTACGATCCGGAGAAATTTTTCTCTGCGGTTACGTTTGTAGGAAGCAGCTCGAAGCTTGCTATGCAACACGTTGTCCAGGAAGTGATTGATGGACGAGCTGATGCAGGCGTTGTGCGCACCTGTTTTTTAGAAGATCTTACGACGCATAAAGGAGTGCTTCTTCCGCTGAAAGTCGTGGAACCTTATTCCGACTCGAAATTTGCCTGCAGCCGGTCAACTGAGCTTTATCCGAATTGGACCATCTCATCTGTCCCTTCGCTAACGGCGCCAGAGTTGCGGCGTATGTTTGAAATCCTTTTGCAGATGCCGCCGACATCAAGCGGAATGTTCTGGTCCTTGGCGCCTGACTTCAGTGCGACGGATCGTTTAATGAAGGATCTGCGCATAGGTCCTTATGCGTTTCTGCGGGGCTGGACGCTCTCACGCTTTTGGGAAGAGTATCGGCTCTATATTTTTGCGGGACTGCTGCTGGTTGTCGGACTCTTAATCCATGTCCGCAGAACTGAAATTCTTGTCGAGCGCAGAACTCGAGAACTCAAGGATGCCTTTTTGCGAGAGGAAGCACTTAAGGCCCAAACGCAGGAAGCAGAAGCCCGACTTGAGCAATTTCAGCGGGCGGCAATTGCGGGGCAGGTTTCTAATATTTTTGCGCACGAGATTAAGCAGCCGCTGCACTCTGTATCCTGCTTCAGCCACGGATTACTTCGATCACTTGATTCAGGCAGTGGCTCTCCCGATCTGATGAGGCGAGGTCTGGAGAAGATTGAATCCGAGGTGCACGAAATCGGCCGCATTGTTGACCGGGTACGCAGCTACGCTAAAGGGCATGCAGGCGAACGTCAATGGCTGAACGCCTCAGCTGCTCTGGAGGGAATCCTTCTCAGGGAGACGCGGAAGCATGACGTGGTGGCGCGTTTTCATGCACCTAAAGGTGCCGTGCAGATTCATGCCGATGAGCTGGAGCTGCGTCTTATCTTCCTTAACCTTATCAAGAATGCCTGTGAGGCGGCGGTTGCTGCAAAAGCACCAATAGTCTCCGCAGCCATTACCACATCCGGTGAGGACGTTATCGTTGAAATAGCGGACAACGGCCCCAAACTTTCCGAAGATGATTTGAAACGCCTCAATGCCCCACTGTCATCAACTAAAAAAAGCGGTCTAGGTCTTGGGCTGCCGATTGTTCAAGGACTCGTTGCGCGTTGCGGCGGAACGATCGCTTTTAGGCGGATTCCAACGGGCGGACTTTTGTGCAGGGTGCACCTTCCCGTTTCACCATCTGAACAACAAGAGCTCCAATTATGAAGAAGCCCCTTCAGCCTCCCTTGATCCGAATTATTGATGACGATGCACAAGCGCTGGAAGCAGTTGATTTCATGCTGAAGTGCGAAGGCTACTCAACGGTCGCTTATTCTTCTGCAGCCGAATTTCTTGTGGACGATATCCCAAGCCGCCCGGGGTGCCTGCTGAGTGACATCCGTATGCCCGATATGATGGGGACGGAGCTTTTTGATGAACTGCTCAATCGCAATTATCCTCATCCCGTTTTATTTATGACTGCCTTCGGTGATATTGAATCCGCTGTCACCGCTATGAAGAAAGGGGCAGTTGACTATCTCGTGAAGCCTGTTGCTGCCGAAAAACTTTTTGCCGGCGTCGTCAATGCACTGAAGATAGATCGCAAACGAAGAGAAGGTCTTGTGGGAAGTCCTTTTTGGTCGGATCGATGGGCTTCTTTGACTGATCGAGAGAGAGAAGTCGTCAAGCTCGTCGCCAAAGGGCTCATGAGCCGACAGATTGCCATTGAACTCGATATTAGTCAGCGGACCGTCGAAGTCCATCGGGCATCTGGACTTAAAAAACTCCAGATTCAAACGCCTGCACAAGCAGCACTTGTGCTTTCCGAAATTGAGGATCAGAACCGGACGCTCTAGGCATAAACCCGCGGCTCATGCTTTTGCTTTGGTTCTTCTCAACCTACGTACGTAGGTCGAAAGAACTATTTTTTCTATTCTGACCGCACGGATCCTTTGGAAGGTCAATGCCGATCTTCGACAGTCAGGGTCCACGATCAAAGGAGATGCACCATGAGCAAGAAAGGGATTTCTCGCCGTACACTGTTCGGCTCCACCGCACTTATGGCCGGAGCAAACCTGCTCATTCCCAGCGCTGCTGCCCAAGTCGTCCCAAACAGCTGCGCGCCGCTTCCGACGAAGTGGGATTTTGAGGCCGATGTCGTCGTGATCGGTGCAGGTGCCTGCGGTATGGCAGCCGCTATTCGTGCGGCGGATTTCGGTGCAGAGGTACTTGTCGTCGATACAAATTATGATGTCGGCGGTCATGCCATTCTCTCAGCTGGCTCTATTGCATTGGGCGGAGGAACGGCTTTACAGAAGAAATACGGTATTCAGGATGATCCGGAAACATATTTTCAAGATTTGACTGACTGGTCGGTCACAGAAGTCGATGGCATGCCCGACTATCGCTTCGCAGACCGTGCCGTACAGCATGCTCTCGCATACAACGGTCCTGCCGTGTATGACTTCCTCGCTGCAAATGGACTGCCCTTTGAAGATGAGGCTCCAGACAACTTCCAGGCAAACCACGCCAGTGGCGTAACGGCACTGCGCTCTCATCACGTCAAGTGGAAGAACGGCGTGGGCGGTCCTTCACCTACTGGCACTAACGGCACCTCCGTTATGCGGCCGCTCGATGAGTCTGCACGCAAGCGTAAGAACATCCGCTTTCTCTTTAACTATCACATGGATCGGATCTTCCGCGAACAGCCGCTTGAAGGTCGGGTCCTCGGTATCGAAGCGCATTACACCCCAACCATTCTGCCAGGCCAGACAAAACCTCTTGTGAGTTGGAAGACGGACGGCAATATTGATTTCCATGAACCGTCCGTCACAGTTAAGGCTCGCAAAGGTATTGTGATTGCTACTGGGGGCAATACAGGCAACGTTGAATTTCGTCGAATGTTTGATCCCCGCCTTACCTCAGAATTCCAGTTGGGCGGCGGCGAGTGGTCCCCGCAGGATGGTTCTGGCGAATTGGCTGCAATGGCGATTGGCGCCGCACTCTGGGGATGCTGCAATCAGGCAATGAACCGCAATGGCGCACTGCGCCGCGGCGCTTTTGTCGGCTCGCGTACGAGCTACGTTGCCTGGAAGCCGCAGAGTCCGATCTGGGGAAAGGTTAAAGCGACAGGACTCTTTGTCGGCAATTGGCAGGACTGCATTGCTGTCAATCAGGCCGGCAAGCGTTTCTATGATGAAACCAAGCCAGCTTATCCGAACGGCACTTGCTTTGGGTTCTTCGATAAATCCGGCGGATACGTGCACGGAGACTGGCGCAACTCTTCGAAGATCAAGCCGCAGTTTAGGAACTACATCGATGCGGCTTGTGCCATCAATGAAGGTTCTCAGGGACCGGATTGGGAAGCGGGTCCGCAGTGGGCGATCTTTGATAGTGCAGCTATTAAGCGTGAGCAGTGGAAAATCGACGAAAACTCAGGTGAAGAAGGCTACTTCTTTAAGGCTGACACGCTCGACGAACTTCAGGAAAAACTGACTCAAAATCCTTATCAGAAATTCAAACTGCCTAAGGGTCGTTTAGCGGAAACGGTCGCACGCTACAACGCTTTTGTTGAGAAGGGAGTTGATGAGGACTTTGACAAACCGAAGCCTCGTTACAAGATCGAGCAAGGACCGTTCTATGCTGCATGGTGCACTGTCTGCACACATGATACGTATGCGGGTCTGCGTGTTAACGGTAAGAACCAAGTTGTCGATATGGCAGGCAAAGTGATCCCCGGTCTTTACTGTGGTGGCGAATCTGCTGGCGGTGCAACACAGCACGGTATGGGACGCTGCTTCACGGCGGGCTACATCATCGGCGCTGAAGTCGTCAAAGGTTAACGTTCGCTGAGAAACTTGCGTTCGCGACGGAACGGTCAGATCTGATCGCTCCGTCATTTCTTAAGGAGACCCACCATGAGACGCGTTTCCCCCGTGCTTCTCGTTTTATTCTCCATTCTCACGTTCTGCGGTACGGCTGCAAGTGCCGAGCACTTTGGTGCCGATCGGCATGCAGCGGCAGGCGTTAAGTGCTCGGCTTGTCATGGTTCGGGTGCTGCAAATCCGAAAATGCCCACAATTGAGACCTGTACGCAATGTCATGATCTCAAAAAGCTTGTTGCAAAGACGGAGACTGTAAAACCGACGAATCCTCACTTTTCGCCGCATTATCAGGACCAATTAGACTGCACAAACTGCCATCTGCAGCACGGACCAACAGAGAACTATTGCGACCAATGTCATCAGTTCAATTTCAAGGTTCCATGATCAGATTGAAGGAAAATCCATCGAGAACAGTATGTTTTACCTATTGAATAATAGGTTGAGATAAAAAGATCCACTTAAGTTGTAAGTTTTTAAATGAACTTAATAGTGGCTCTTGCTTAAAATACTTAAAACGAATTATCTTTTCTGTATTGATAATTGAAAAATTAATATGGGCACCATAATCAGATGATGAAAAGATGGTGAATTTTTATATTTCGTACATAAATTATTTCATTATTGAATTTTCGATGAAATATTAGAGATGTCGAAATCAGAGCATGCAGCAACTATCGTCGGTGGTACATATGCATTTATGTATGGTACTTATTCGCGTAGAAGGCTGTGTTTGAGTCATGTGTGCGCCTGTCTTGCAGTGAAAGATGTATATGTCCGTTCTTTTATTCTATTTGTACGCAAAGGACATAAGGCTATTCCATTGAAATTTAAAACATAAGTGGTTTGGCATGAGGTACTGCAATGTGACTTCATGCAAGACATAAGTTCGATTTGGTCACGCTGATGGGCCATGTCGTGAAAAATCTCCTCAACTTAAAGCTTGTTTCTTGCCTTAAACGGGAAGAGCAAACAAAAGTTGATTCTTTAATGCATGAAGGGAGATTTTCACTATGCCGTCCACTGCCATCGATTCTCAAATTCACGGCTGTATGTTTTCTACTGATGAAATGCGTCGGATCTGGAGTGACCAATCTTGGGCTCAGAAGTGGCTTGACACGGAAGCGGCTTTAGCTAAAGCGCAGGGAGAGCTCGGTGTCATTCCGCAGGAAAAGGCGGAGCTCATCAATAAATATGCAAAGGCTGAACTGCTCGATATTCCTTCAATCGGTGAGTTCTATAAATCCTCAATCACGATCGTGCCGCTGTTGAAGGCTTTTAAGAAGGTCCTTCCCGACAATGCTGGGGAATTTGTTCATTGGGGTGCGACGAGTCAGGATATTGTCGACACTGGCATGGTGCTTTTGCAGCGTGACGCCTATCAGGTGATTTTGCGCGATATGAAGGCATGCTTGGGATACTGCCTTGATCTCGCCAAGAAATATAACCACACCGTGATGGCTGGACGTACTCACGTTGTGCATGCTATTCCGATCACTTTTGGCTACAAGGCCGCAGTTTGGGCCGATGAACTCGGACGAGACATCGAACGTATTGAAGCCATGGCTCCGCGCGTTTTCGTGGGTGAAATGTCTGGTGCAGTCGGTACGCTTGCATCACAGCCGGAAAAAGGCCTTGAAACCCAAAAACGCATGATGGAAATTCTCGGACTTGGCGTACCGACGATTGCATGGCATGTTGCCAGAGACAGTCAGGCAGAGTTTGCGAGCGTGCTCGCGCTTTGTGCTGGTACTCTGAGCCGCATCAATCACGAAATTCTGACGCTGCAGCGTACGGAAATCCTCGAACTCGAAGAGCCTTTTTTTATGGGCAAGGTCGGTTCATCCACGATGCCGCACAAGCGCAATCCGGCTGTGTTGGAAAACGTTCTGGCGCTCTGCCGAAATGTGCGCAGCATCGCCCCGTCGATTGTTGAGTCCATGGTGAGCGAAAATGAGCGGGACTGGGGCTGCTTCCTTTCTGAGTGGGAGGCTATTCCGCGTGCCTGCCACATGCTTGGCTGTGCTTTGGAAAAGAGCAAAAACATTCTGAAGAATCTCATTGTCTACCCCAAGCACATGGAGCGCAATCTCTTCGCGCAGAAGGGACTGATGATGAGTGAGTGCGTGATGATGCACCTCGCCCGCAAGCTTGGTCGTATGACGGCACATTCAATCGTCTACAAGTCCTGCATGGAGGCCTATGAGAAGGAAATTCCCCTCAAGGATGTGCTGATGCATACACCGGAAGTGACTGCGGCCTTCACTGAGGACGAGATTGACCACATGCTCAATCCCCACACTTACATCGGTCTTGCGCCGGAGTTTGTTGACCGCGTTGTCGAGAAGTGGGCGAAAACCTGCTGACCTGTTTCGCTTTTTAGGTTCGAACGGAACCGCTTCCTGAGAATCCATAGATTTTCCAAGGTTCCGTTCAATCTTCCTGAGGCCTCAACTTCACCGCAACGGCAGTGCATTTAAGCATCGTTTTGGATGTGAAAGCCCCATTGTCTGCGGCTGAAACTGCTTATCTGCAGGAGTCTTTCGCATCATGAATAAGTCAAAACTCATTCGTTGGTCCGTACCGGTCGCTGTGCTTGTTCTTCTTTGGGTAATCCCGACGCCCGAAGGACTTACTCCCGCTGCATGGCACATGTTCGCGATCTTCACGGCAACCATTGCCGGCATTCTCGCCGCTCCTGTTGCTTCAGGTGCGCTGATGTTTATCGCGTTGGCGATAACGTATTTCACCAATACGCTGCCGCTAAACGATGTGCTCAAAGGTTTTGCATCCGGCACTGTTTGGATGATTTTTTCGGCCTACGTGCTTTCACTTGGCTTCGTACAGTCTGGTCTTGGGCGACGCATTGCTTATCGTGCACTATCACTTTTCGGCGGATCCTCATTGGGTGTTGCCTACGCGCTTGGTATTGCCGACCTCATCATGGCTCCAGCGATGCCGTCCGTTACGGCTCGTTCGGGCGGCATCATCCTGCCGGTTGCAAAGTCTATCAATGAAGTGTTGGGTTCTCAGCCGGGACCGACAGGGAAGCGCATCGGGGATTTCCTGATCATGACGTGCTTTCAGTTCACGCCGATCACGGGTGCGCTCTTCATGACAGGTATGGCAGCTAATCCGCTTTGCGCGCAGCTGGCGAAAGACGGTCTTGGTGTTGAGCTAACCTGGGGGTCTTGGTTTCTGGCAGCACTCGTTCCAGCGATGATTTGCTTCATCGCACTTCCGCTGCTGACCTTCAAATTCATGGACCCAGAATTAAAGCGCACGCCGCAGGCACGAGTCATGGGGCGTGAAGAACTTAAGAAGATGGGACCGATGGGACGACAGGAGCTGCTCGTTGCGGTCGGATTCATTCTCGCGCTGATTGGTTGGGGAACGTCTTTAATTACGGGCTTCAATGCCAATGCGATCGGTTTGGGACTTGTCGCTTTCCTCTTTGTTTCAGGTGCCGTTCAGTGGAAGGATGTTTTAAATGACAAGGCGGCCTGGGATACGGTTGTCTGGTTCGGTGCAATCATTTCGCTTGCTACGGGACTCACGAAACTCGGATTTGTGAAGTGGATGTCACTGGGTTTTGCTTCTTCTTTGGGCGGTCTTGATTGGGTGACAACCTTCTTAATTCTTGGCTTTGCGTACATTTATCTGCACTATGTATTCGCTACGGCTTCGGGTCATGTTGCTGCAATGTACGTTCCCTTCGCATCCGTAGCGATCGCAGCCGGTGCACCCGCGCCGATGGTGGCCATCTGCTTCGCAATCTTCTCAAATTTCATGTGGGGAATCACGGAGTATGCGGGCGGTCCGGGGCCGATCTATTTCGGACAGGGCTATTTCGAACGCCCGAGGTTTTATAAGATCAATTTCTGTATTGTCACTTTCTGCGTGCTCGTTGTCTTTTCAAGCGGCATGCTCTGGTGGAAGGCGATTGGTCTCTACTGACCACAGTCTGTTAGCTTTTGGATACGCCACCGGATGCTGCGGAAAACATAGCACCATCCGGCGGCGTTTCTCTATCCGACAAAATGGAGACACCCCATGACGCGCGAACTCCTTAAGGACAAACTGACCGAGAAACTGATCGAAGGTATCTCCTCGGGACGCTATCCGGTTGGTTCATTGCTTCCTAAGGAGCTTCAGCTCGTCGAAAGTGAAGGCGTATCACGTCATACAGTGCGGGCTGCACTCGCAAAGATCGAACGCCTTGGACTCATCCAAAGGACGCCGCATGTGGGAACGCGTGTGGTAAGCCGTGGGAGAGTACAGACATTTGATCAGGAACTCTCCACGCTCTCCGATTTGGGACGGCTTGCAGCACATAATCCGCGTCATATCCTCGATATCAGAGAAATCGTTGTGAGCCGCGAATTGGCTGCACAGATTCAGTGTCCGCCCGGAGAGACGTTTATTCGATTTTCTATGATCCGCATGGGTTCAAAACGAGGAGCTCCGCCCATCGCATGGACGTCGGAGTATGTCAATCGAGAATGGACCAAATTAGTGGCTGAAGCCCCTAAACATCCTGAAAAACTCATGATTGAGTTAATTGCTGAGCTGTATGGCAAAACATGTGTTGAAGTGAGGCAAAGCATTGAGGCCACAACGCTTACAGCGGAAGCGGCAGCTAATCTCAATGAATCCGAAGGAACACCTTGCCTGAGGATTCGCCGCCGTTATGTTTCAGCTCGCGGAAAAACACTCTTGATCACCGTTTCTTATCATCCCGGTGACCGCTACGCCTTTAATTTGAATGTTCGGCTTGACCGACAAAAGCAGTGTGTGGAATCCGATTTGATGGATTGATGTGCCTCAGCGAGCGGCTACTTGCAGAGGCGGCCAAATGAAGATGCTTATTTGAAAAAAACATCATAAATATGCTCGCTTTGCGAGAAATATTTTGAGAATGTCGTTTATCGGGTTCTCAACATTTCCTGATGCGCAGCTTCACCGGCTTCAGATCCGGAACTTGGTTCCCGCGGATAAAGCTTTTCGAGTGCAGGAATCATCAGTGCAGCGTAGTCCGAGGCGCTGATGCCCGGGCGTCCCGCACCTTCACTCGTGGAGAGTAGAAAGCTCTCGGCTTCCTGGACATGAGCCGAAAGCAGATTTTTGAGTTCGTTGGTCGGGCGCAGGAAGAAAACGGCATTGGTTGTCCGAAGCACCGGGGCAGCGGGGCGGCCCGCAGCGACGGAAAGCGCTGCTGCGGCGAGCACCGTCTGGATCAGGTCTTTGGTGCGCATGGTTTCAGCCCAGCGCAGCGGATCGTCAAAGCGCCCGCCTTTAGATTTGTATTCCAGTGCAATGAGACCGGCGGGGAGCTCCAGCACAGCATCGGGCTGCGCGCAGAGTGCGCCGGCTTTGAACGTTTCGCGGTCCGATTCCGTCAGAAGAAGCTTCGCCGCGTTAGCCGGAAGAAACGGCACCAGTCTCACTGCGTCTTCATCCAAACGGGAAACCGGTTCCGGATCAAAAAAGACCGCTTCTACGCCAATCCCGCAGAGGTCGGCGTGAGCCATGGATAAGCCCGATCGGCGTTCAAAGGGCAGTGTGAGGAGAAAGCGAGTGCCGGCGAGCGGATCGGGCGCCTTCGGCTGCAGTTTTGCCGGGGATTCCCAAAAAGCCGGTGCGGCAGCTGCAGGCATCGGCGGCTGCACTTCTGCGGCATAAGCCGAGACGGCGGGGGCGGATTCCGGAGCTGCAGCAGACTGAACGGACGGGTTTTGTTCCAAAACGGGCTCCGGCAGCTTGGGTTCGGCAGCGGCGGTAATGTCAGGACCGGCAGCCCGCAGACGGGCGAGCGCAATAGGGGCTTTGGATGCGGCTCGGGCAGATTGTTCTGCGGCTTCACGATCAAATGCGGCCAGCGGATCTTGAGATGCAGACTCGTCCGCCGAAGGAGAGCTGTCAGCGGTCTCGTCGTCCGTATCGGGGGTTTGATCGATCTTGACGCCGCGGCGGCGCAGGAGCGATCCAATCCAGAAAATGAGCGCCGTGAGGAGCAAAACGATGCCTATGAAGGCAACACCGACAACGATGAGCATGCCTTCGGGCGTTGATGCGTATTCGATGATGGCGTCCATCAACGACCTCCTTTGAGTGTCTTGACGGGCGATCCTTCAGGCCGGTGCGTTTTGAAAGCTTGCTTTGGCCGATTGTTGAGGACCGCAGGTTTGGAGGACGGTGCGGTATGGGCACGCTTTCCGCCGGCACATTCCGGTGCATACCGAGGTGCTCTGTTGCCTGGTTTAGCGAGGAAAGCAAATACAGTCGGGAGCTTTGGCAGCGTGCGCATTGCTTTAGGAATCGCCTTCCAGGCAGCAGCCGTTAATGTGCGGATGGATTCGTTTTGTCCCGTGACGTCAATCGCTACCGTGAGCCGTGTGTCGGGCGCCAGTGTTTCAAGGAGCGCATCGAGGAGCGCAGTGTTGCGGTACGGTGTTTCGATAAAGAGCTGTGTTTCGCTTGCGCGGCTCGCTTTTTCGGCAGCCAGAATGGCAGCGCGCCGTTCAGCATCGTGCTTAGGCAAGTAGCCCGAGAAACGGAAGCGCTGACCGTCGAGCCCCGAAGCCATGAGCGTCAAGAGAATCGAACTGGGGCCGGTGAGCGGTACGACGCGAATGCCCAATTCATGCGCCCGTGCGGCAATCTGCGCACCGGGATCGGCAACGCCGGGACAGCCGGATTCGGAAAGAACGGCCGCATCGGCGCCGTCAAGCACCGGCTGGAGCCATTCGCTGATCAATTCGGGGGCCGGATCATGACCAATTTCAACAATGTCAAGTTCAGCAATGGGTTTGGGATGACCCATGGCTTTAAGCGTTGCACGGGCCGTACGGGCCGCTTCAACGAGAAAGTGATCAATGCGGCGGGCCGTTTCAACGGTCGACGCCGGAAGCGCATCCAGCGCAGGTGCTTCGCTGATGGGGCACGGCAGAAGATAGAGCTGACCAGACATCACGGCGTCCTTAGAAAAAGGGGAAAACGGGCAGGCTGAATGAAAGTTTCGGGCAATGACTGCGTTTATAGGCCGGGAAGCACCTCAATGCCGGCCTCTTTAAGCAGTGTCGTGAGCTTCATCAGCGGAAGCCCAATCAACGCAGTGGGATCGTCTGAGGATACGGCAGACATCAGTGCAATGCCGAGCGATTCAATTTTCGCTGAACCCGCGCAGTCAAAAGGTTTTTCGCGGTCGATATAGGCTTCAATTGCGCTTTGGCTCAAAGGACGCATGCGCACCCGTGTGAGGCTTTCGGCAGTGTGAGCATGTCCTTGGGCGTCGATGACGCAGAGTGCCGTCGCAAAGACGGTCTCTTCACCCTGCATGGCGCTGAGCTGCTTCACCGCATTTTCGCGGGTATGGGGTTTGCCAAGCCGCACGCCGTGCAGGTCGGCCGTTTGATCGGAGCCGATGACAACGGATCCCGGATGCTGGTTCCAGACGGCACGCGCTTTGAGTTCGGCCAAGCGGAGGGCTGTTTCGCGCGGCGTTTCGCCGGGCTGAGCGCTTTCATCCACATCCGGAGAAATGGATTCATAGGGCAGACACAGTCGATCCAGGAGCTCGCGCCGGTAGCGGGAGCTTGAGGCAAGAATAAGGAGAGGCTTCATGGTGTAGTGGATTGTAGTCGCAAGCCTCTATAGACACTGCATTTAAAGTGCGGTTCGATGCGGATAGGCTAGACTTGGTGCCGCTCGAACCAAAGAGCCATATACATACCAAGGCTCGATGGGGAGTTCGCTGTGCGAAGGCAGACTTTTGTTGAGGAGCTATTGAGCCATGCCGCAGTTCATTAACATCTTTGAGCTCGCCCGCCGAGGTGAGACGATTGAAGGCGAAGTTGCCGTGAAGGATCTTCCCAATTTGCTCGGCTTCACCGCCACGGAAAACGGCACGCTCCGATTCGTCGCGACGGGGCTCGGCGAACGCCGCGGACTTCCTGCCGTGGATCTCGATATGGAAGGCGACGTGGACATTTCCTGTGCCCGATGCTTGAAGCCCATGTCCGTGCACATTGCTTCCGGAGCAGTCTTTCGTTTGGTAAGAACGGAAGCAGAAGCCAATGCCCTTCCGATTGAGGATGACGAAGAGGACGAAGACGTGCTCGTAGGATCGCGTAGCTTCGACCTCGAAAAGTGGGTTGAAGAAGAAGCTATTCTGGCGCTGCCGCGCATGGTCGTGCATGATGCCTGCGAAGAAAAGCGCGAATGGAGCGACGGGGAAGAACCGCAGGAAGAGAAGCGCCCCAATCCCTTCGCAGCTTTGGCGGCTTTGAAGAAATAACCTTCAGCGAGTTCGGATAACAATCGGCCCGTCAGCATCGAAATGCGGCGGGCCGATTCGTTGTGGTTTCGTACAGATCAAGAAACTATTTTTTCAGCGCCTTTGAAGACGAGTTCCAAACCTTCAACATCCTGCACTTCAACTTTACGGTAGCCGTTGGCGCGGTGATTCTCCACAGTTCGTTCTGTAATCCCCAAGCGTGCACCAATCTCTGCATTGGACAGTCCGTCCAGAACTAAGCGAAGCACTTGTTCTTCACGCGATGTGAGCTTCAAAAGCCTACGATGGGCTTCCTTAGAGTCAATTACGCCTTTCTTCCGGCGAGCGTCTAAAGCGACTGCAGCTCCTACAGCTTCGAGCAGTTTGAGCGGGCGAATGGGTTTCGTGATGAAGTCGAAAGCGCCGACTTTCATGGTATAGACGGCTGTTTCAATATCACCATGAGCAGAAATGAAAATGACTGGAGTAGTAATCGCCCGTCTGGCAAGCTGCCGTTGTACTTCAAGTCCATTGAGTTGCGGCATTTTAATGTCGAGCAAGAGACAGCCGGGACGGCTAGGCTGATCTTCGCAAAAGTAAGTGAGTGGATTGGCCCAAGTTTTGACTTCGTATCCTTCCTGTCTCAGCAGGAAAGAAACGGAGGTAAGGATAGCGTCGTCGTCATCAACAATCCGGATCAGCGGTGTTTCAGTCGAGTGATTCATCTGTAACCTCCGGGAGCTCAATGGTTACGGCAAGTCCTCCGAGCCGACTCGATGAAAGCGTCATGGTTCCATTTTGTGATTCGATGATGGATTGAACAACCATCAAACCCATGCCGAATCCTTGTGGCTTGCCGGAACCGAAGTTGCCGACGAGCTCCTGCAGGGCTTCCTTTGGCAGTTTGGGCCCATTGTCCGTAATGACAAGGCATAAGCTGTGTTCTTTTTGGGTCAGGTCCAGCTGTATTTCTGGCTGGTCAATGCTTGATTGCGCTTGAGCAGAGTTGCGAAGCAGATTGACGATAACCAGCTCCATTTCAAAGGGATCGGTTAAAACACGGCCATCAGTTTTATTGATCCATCGAACAGGTATGGGAATACGTGATGAAGTCTTAAAGCTGGCGATGGCATCGTCAATCAAAATATCCCATGGGCAGCTCTTTAAACGCCGTTTATGTTCTCGTACGTAAGTGCGGATGCGTTCAACGATGGCCTCTGAACGATCGGTTTCTTTTTCAATGGCTTCTATGGCTTCGAGCATGTCTTGCCTGCTCCCTCGGCGTTCAATAAGACGACGGAGTGAATAGGCAAAGCATCCAATCGCTGAAAGAGGCTGTCTGATCTCATGTGCAAAAATGCTTCCCATTTGATTGATGATGCCTATTCGCTGAAGTTTCTCGAGTCGTGTGGATGCGGATCGAGTTTCCATTTCGAGTTCGCGTTGTCGATTCAGCGCATCAGATAGTTCCTGTGTACGGTGGCGCACAAGATAAGAAACGACAAAGCTATGCAGGCATAACCCTAAAAGCGAAAGTATGGCGACGATGAACCACGAGAGATATTCGTTCCATAAGCGCGGAAGCGACCATCTTCTGAGTTCCGCATTTTCGTCAAGGTCAAGTTTTTTAAGCAATGCGTCAATACGGCTGTAATTTGAAGCTACGCTCCAGAGCAGTCCGTTTGAGGTCGGCGTCATTGCAAGCACTGCAGAGGTAATGGGGCGAATAATTCCGCTCGGCGCAGCGGGTGTTATGGCGATTGTGGTTCCTGGGTATAGCGACGTGGAGTTGAAGCAATGCAGCTGTGGATACTGTTTGGAATCAAGCACTCTAAGTCTTGAAGTGTTAAGAGCACTGATCTCGGCAAGTTCCTCCAATTTACAGGCCGGCAAAACGAGAGCATCCGCCTGACCGAGAAGCAAAGCGTCAATAAGCTGAGGGATGGAGGTTCGCTTTTCTACGATTCGTCCGATTTTTGGGCTTTCATCTTCGCCAAAGAGGTAATGAAGATATGATGAGCCGAATGCCGGGTTGACTAGAAGTGTTTTGCCGTTTAATTGCTCCAGATGCTGAAGGCCTACCCTTTGGGTGTCAACGAGAATGACGGAACCGTCGACATGGTTGGGATCCGGAGCCTGTTTAGAGATAAGTGCCGCAATGTCCCGCACTCCCTGCATTTTGTTCTGACGGAAAAATTCTGCTGAAGAGATGAAGAGCTCAACTTCACGTCCAGAGATCTTTTGATGCAGCTCTCTTTCAGACAACGTGATAATTTTGATTGAGGTTTCCGGCAGGTCTGCAGATATGCTGGAAATGGTCTTCTCTAGAAGATCTTCGGGAAGGTTGTTGGCTGTCTCGGCAGAGATGCCTATCGAGAGGGTAAGCGGCGCCGGCTCAGCCAATGAAGATGCTGCGGCGAGTGATGTGGCACATGCAGAATGAACCAACCATCCAATGATGAGGAGTCGAAATACTGCACGCATATCCGGCAGACTCCTTAAAGCAGCCGGCGGGCCATTGCCATTCCGGCAATTCGGCCAAAAGCATGTGCCTTGGCAAATGCCGTGCCGGTGATGTAGCTTGCACCATGGAACCCCCCGGTCACTTCTCCGGCAGCATAAAGACCAGGAATAATCTGTTTTTTTTGATTAAGTACTTCAGCATCAGGCGTGATGGTAAGACCGCAGTATGTTCCCATGACGGCGGCAACGGCGGGCATGATGAAAAACGGCGGTGATTTGATCTCTTGCGGGGTTCCCCATCCCGAGGAGAGAGAGGTTCTTCCCAAGGGATCTTTACCGTGCGGGGCAAGACGGTTGTATTCCTCCACCGTAGATGTGACGACTGCTGGGTTAAGACCGGCGGCGGCTGCGGCGTCTTCAATACTGTCGGCCTTATAAACGTAATCAGGCACTCTGCCTTGGTCAATTAAATGCCAGAGGCGCCAGTCGTTAGGTCTTTGCCTCATCTGCTCGCGCCTCATTGCGTCATCAAACAGGATGTATGTTGAATAGCCGGGTTCGGTGAGTGAGGCTGTACCGAGTTCTTTATACGAAAGCGATTCATCAACGAAGCGTTTTCCTGCTTGATTGAGAATAATCCCTCCCGCATAGTAGATGAGCGTCATATCGGAAATTCTGGCCGGCGTGCGGACAAAACCATAGGATGCACTCACAAAATTCATATCTCTCAAGGCAGCACCGACAGCCTCTCCCATCAGCAGGCCGTCACCGTCGGAGCCAATGCCGCAAATTTTGGCGGCTCGCTGCATGTTTGGAGCATATTTCGCCATCAATTCAGTGCTTCGCGCAAACCCACCGGATGCCAAAAGAACAGCATTGGCTTGTACTCGCTGATGAGAACCGGCATATTCAACCGCGGCACCATGCATTGTCCCGTTGCTCATGAGAAGCTCTGTTGCTCTGGCGCCCGTGATGATGGGAATGTTGTGTCTGGCCGCCATTCTGAGGAGCAGATTCATGACGGCCACAGCATCAAATGTGTGCGCACGCGGTCTGCTCATGCCTGAAGCTGCACTTAATGCCAACGGAGCAACGCCGTGCTCTAGAACCCAGTTGTATTGTTCGCGGCTGACCTGAATGAGTTTTTTAACAAGCTGAGGATCATTGCGGTTCTTCCCAATACGAAGCATGTCAGCGTAAAAAATGCTGTCCGTATCCAAAATGCCATTGCGTCGCTGTAATTCTGTTTCGGATACAGCCCACTGGCCGCCGCTGATCATCGAAGAACCGCCGACAATGGGCTCCTTTTCGAGTACAACGATATCTTTAATTCCGGCTTCGGCAGCCATGATTGCAGCCGTTAAGCCAGCCGCTCCAGAGCCGATGATCAGAATTTGGCATCGCGGCGGCAGTTGAAGGTTTAAGGACCCACTGTCCGGCATGCAGACAACAGCTTTTGCCTTGGAGGTGATCAGGCTGCCTAAGGGACCGATCAAGGATAGGCCAGCTAATGGAAACAATGTGCGTCGCTGCATCGGGGAATGACTTCACAACGTGATGATCGATGCTTTCACTGTAACGGATTCCCAAAGCGTTGATTCACTTATCGAATTTCCGTTGATGGCAGTCACTGTACCTAGGTACAGCAAATTTGAGACTCGATTGCAAAGAGGCGGAGGTGAACCGACCAATTATCAGCTCCGCTGTTTGACGTTGTGCAATTGCATAAACATGTTCATGCCAACCTCCAAAGGAGAGTCCGTTATGACAAACCGCAGAAACTTCTTGAAAGCAAGCTTTTCAGCAGCCGGAGCCGCCGTGGCCGGTAGCGCCTGGGCTGTGCCGGTCAAGGCTCCTTCCAAGTGGGATGAAAGCTTTGATTTTGTAATTATTGGGGCAGGCGGTGCGGGACTAAGCGCGGCATGTCATGCTGCAGAAGCTGGTCTTAAAGTGCTGGTTCTCGAAAAAATGAGTCTTGTGGGCGGATCTTCACTTATCTGCGGCGGTGCTTGGTCTGTTGGAGGAACCGAGCTTCAGAAGTCCAAAGGCATCGAAGACAGCGAGGAAAAATTCTTCGCCGATATGATGAAGACAGGACAAAATGAAAACGATCCAGCACTTGTGCGTGCGTTTGTACGAGCCTCAAAAGAAGAGTATGAATGGATTCTTAGCAAGGGGGTTAAGCCTTCGACGGTAGCTATTGCGTCCGGTATGAGCGTTCCCCGAGCTCACCGCTTTGATCCCGCAGCAGTGATTGCGTTTTATTTGAACTACGCCAAGAAACTTGGCGTAGATATTCGACTCAACACACCGGCAGATCGGCTTGTTTGGGATGCGGACGCCGGGCGAACCGCAGGTGTTCGAGTCCGCAACGCCAAGCAAACGGCTTTTGTTGCTGCCCGCAAAGGTGTGCTGATAGCAGCGGGAGGTTTCTCTCGCAACCCGCAGCTCTTGGCTAAATATGCGCCCCCAATGAAATGGGCGGCCGTCATTGCGGGTATGGGAACCACCGGTGACGGCATGTTGTTAGGACAGGATTGCGGAGCGGACGTGCTGGATACCAATTACGTCAAGGCGTCTTATGGGTTCAAGCTCAATCCATCGAGCATCTCGGACATGACAACGATTTATTACGCCGGCGCCATTATCGTCAACAAGGATGCTAAGCGTTTTGTCAACGAATCGCTTTCCTACAAACTCCTTGGGGATGAAGCGTTGTCGCAGCCTGAGCATAAGTCTTGGCTTGTTTTTGACGATGCCATTCGTCGTTCACAAATGAAGCTCCGTGCTATCGACAAGAAGCTTTGGGGCGGATTTGATGAAGGAAAGACTGCTGACTACTATTTCTCAGGTGCAACGATTGAAGAAGCTGCTCAGAAAGCAGGGTTGAATCCAAAGGTTCTGGCCGAAACCATTCAGCAATATAACGAGACGGCGCCTCAGGGGAAGGACCCGATTGGACGCACATCACTTTCTTCAGGATACGGCAAACCTGTAGCGCTTGATCATGGGCCGTATTTCATCATGCCAGCTACCGCCGGCATGATTGGCACATACTGTGGACTTCGCATTAATGACAAGGCACAAGTTATCGGTGTGTTCGGAGAAGTTATTCCTGGACTCCTTGCTGCGGGGGAGGCCACAGGCGGCGTGCATGGAGCGGCCTACATGACAGGTACTGCATTTGGCAAAGCACTGGCTTACGGCCGCATTGCCGCTAGAACTGTCGCGAGTTGATTGCTCATCTGAACCGCTCAGTCAGTCTGTTGGCGATGTGGTGATTATCTGAGCGTTTTTTTCATCCAAATAGCCCGAAGTATTGATAGAGGTACTTCGGGCTATTCATGATTAAAAATGATTTGGATGGCATTGCATTTTTGGTGAATTCCCCACTCTTTTTCAAACCCTGCCATCTACTCATATTTCGACAACCGATTTTATCGAAGTCGTTCAGTCCTTCCTTGTAAGCTATCATTTTGATATTTATGAATTTCTCCGATACTTAATAGAGCGGCCACAAGCCGTTTATCAAAGGAGAAATGTATGAATTACACAAAATCTGCGGTACTGATCGCAGCAATGTCCCTTTCATTTGCCGTCTACGCCGCAGGTGGCCACAGTGGTCCGGCTGTAGCCCTTCCAATTCCAGGCAAGCTTGGTGAGGTTATTGTCAATCCCTACAATATGGCGCCTTTGACGGCTGTCATCCGTAATGGCGGTTACGTCGTCCAAGATGCTCACGTCAAAGTGCTGCCGAAGATGAAGGGGCAAACGATTGAATATGACGTTTCGAATGGGTTGTTGATGACCTATGCCGGTATCCCCGTTTTCGGCCTTTATCCGGATTACGTGAATAAAGTTGAAGTGAGCTATACACGTATTGACGGAGCTGAAAAGAAAACAATCACAGAAACTTATCAGATTTACACGGGGCCGACCTATGCCAACGTTAACGGAATGGCACGCTTTCCGCAGCCCTTCTTCGACGCAAAGGTCAAAAAGGTGGATCCTGAATTTGCTGACCGGCTTTATCTGATTAACAATTTTCAGGGCAAATCTTCAAAAGGAACACGTGTTTCCTGGAACAACCCTGAAGGCGGCGCTCTCGAGTGGAATTTCGAGCCGCAGGTAGCTGTGATTGATACAACAGGTGAAATCCGATGGTTTATGGATGCCTCTTCTATCTACGACATCAATTCCATTTGGAATGCAGGTTGCTTCATGGGGTTCCGCCAGAATGATGATGGGCAAATTAGCTTTGGATACGGTCAACGCTACGCAAAGATTGATCTGATGGGCAGGACAATTTTTAATCGTATCCTGCCAGACAATTACAACGACTTTTCGCATTCGATGGACAACTCGCCCAATGGTAACTATTTCCTGCGCGTAGCGAGTTCGAACTACAAGTTTCCCAATAGCGACAAACATGTGCGCACGGTTCGCGATGTCATTGCTGAAGTAAATCCCGCGACGGGCAATGTGGTTGATGAATGGAGGCTCTTTGACATCCTCGATCCCTACCGTGACACGGTGCTTAAGGCCTTGGATCAGGGGGCTGTCTGTCTCAACATTGATGCCGCAAAAGCAGGAGAAACAATGTCTGCCGAAGACCTTGCCAAAATCCATACCTTTGGAGACATTCTGGGAACAGGGCCGGGACGCAACTGGGCGCATGTGAACTCCGTCGATCATGATGCCGAAGACGACTCGATCATCATCAGTTCTCGTCACCAGTCCGCTGCGATCAAAATTGGACGAGATAAGGAAGTGAAATGGATCTTGAGTTCACCGGTGGGCTGGAAATCTCCCTGGCGTGAGAAGATGCTCACGCCTGTCGATCATTTAGGTAATCCTTTGAAGTGTGAAGGCTCAACTTGTGAGGGCGATTTTGACTACCCCTGGACACAGCACACAGCATTCAAAATCGACTCGAAGAGCAAAGGCGATATTCTTTATCTCTCCATATTTGACAATGGCGACGCTCGCGGTATGGAGCAGCCGGCGCTTCCGACAATGAAGTACTCACGTGCCGTCATCTACAAGATTGATCAGAAAAAGATGACTGTTGAGCAGGTATGGAGTTATGGCAAAGATCGCGGTTTTGAGTGGTACAGCCCGATTACTTCCATCGTTGAATATCAGAAGGACAAGGATTCTGTCTTTGTTTACTCCGCAAACTCCGGTGCCAAGGTGAATGACCGCGGAGCTATGGTTTCGGCTCCGAATCCAACTCTGATGGAGTTCAAATGGAACGCATCCAAACCTTCGCTTGAAATTCAGCTCGAAAACTGTGCCGGTTACCAGGCGATGCCGATCAGCGTTAACGCTGCATTTGCCCCCGCCAAGTAAGCCTTTAACGGGTACAGGCAATTCCGACGCAAAGTCGGCTGGGATTGCCTGCTGATCCTCTGTTTTCGAGAAAAAGTTATGAATTCAAGCAACAATCTGCACAAATTTGCAGTGATCGCTCTCCTGACGGCTACGGCTCTAATCGTCTGCTCTAATGGCGTTTTTGCAGATGAAACAATGATTTATGGACGCGTGAGTACTTCGCTACGGGTAACGAAGGCTGATGGCGAACCAACTAAAGTCGACATGAACAATGAAGGGTCACGCTGGGGGTTACGCACTGAGGAGCACATCAACCCGGATCTCTCTGCCAAGATTTGGCTTGAGTCGGGTTTTAATTCAGACGATGGAGGGCTGTCAGGAACCGGTGGCGGCAATCTTGACAAGATGATCTTTGACCGCCATGCGGTGCTCTCCCTTGCTTCTAAAAAATGGGGTGAAATTGGGTTTGGCCGTATGGGATCAGTGCGCAGTGCAGTAATGCCCTACAGTCTTGTTTTGCTTCCGCTAGATCCAGTGAACGGGGCTTACTACGACATCGCTTCTATCTCGGTTATGTTTGGAGCCGATCCAAGAGCAAACAATACTGTGACTTATGTATCCCCACGCATGAGGGGATTTAAATTTGGGGCAAGTTACTCCTTTGCCACTACAGATCAGGAAGAGCCGGAGATAACCAGCAATAACCGCCTTCTGGCATTAGGCGGTAATTACGAGGATGGTTCAATCGGCGTCTATTTTGGTGCTACTCATGTTTGGCACGGAAAGACCTCCGCCGCCTCTGCTGATCGCGGAAAACTGTACACGCGTGCAGATGCTCAGGCCTATACGCTCGGTGCAACCTATAGACCTACAGACGCCTGGAAGTTCTATACCGCTCTTCAGTATCATAAAAACTGGCGTAATGTGGCCGGTTGGAAGGTCGATGCCGGCGGTGGTTCAGCATCGGACAAGGAGTACGGTGTGGACGGCCTCAGTGCCATGGTGGGAGTTAACTACTGGTTCACGCATGCTCTGCGAGGAACTTTCAGTTATTACCTCTTTGATGGTTCACATAAACGCCCTGGCAAGGCAGACGAAGAAGGAATGCGCCAAAGCATCAATGCCGTCATTGACTATCGGTTGTCTAAAACCCTGCTTCTCTACGGTACGTCGACTTACTCGAAAGGCGATAATCGCCTCGACAACAGCGACTGCACAAAATGGGTGTCGAGAGTGGGTCTGATGAAATTTTTCTAAAAGTTAATTCAATATTTCAGGACGGAAAAATGGATCATTTCACGCCTCATGAAGATCTTCTTGATGTGAAATTGCGGGATCTTCTGTTTTTCCTCCTGATTTTTGAGCACAGAAAACTCATTGATGCTGCAAAGGCAATGAAGATTTCCGTGCCCACGGCGGAACGCAAACTTAAGAGTTTACGGTCGGCCTTCGGTGATTCTCTTTTCACGCGCGGCGGTACCAAAGGCTTCTTTATGGTTCCGACCCAGCGTGCTGCAGATCTCTATCCGAAGATCAAGACAATCGTTCAAACATACCAAGCTGCACGTATTGAAAAGCCATTTGAGCCATTGGAAATTCGGAACACCTTTCATCTTGCAGTGAACAGCCACGGCCTCTTTTTCATCCCTGAGGCATTCTTTCAGAATTTTTGTGAGCGTTGCCCAAACGCGAAACTTCGGATTGTCAGGCCAACGTCCGATATTTTCGAAATGCTGAGATCTGGCGAGGCAGATTTTGGATTCTCATACCGAGCAGCCGAGCCCGAAGACTCGGGTATTCATTCATATCCTATCTATACAGGGAAAGCTATTGTCGCGGTGAGAAAAGGGCACCCACTCGAGGAAGTAAATGCCAGCAGAATGCTTTCTATCGGTGATCTTCGTCCGTTTACGTATGTTCGTCTTTATTCGAAGTCACGAAAGTTCGCCAATGTTCGTTACCTTGACGAATGCTTGTCATCTGAGCCATTAAATTTTCAAGGTCATATTGATTCACCTTTCTTTCTGAGCGGGCCTTTGATTACGCGCTGTACTGACGCAGTATGCATCTGTCCAGAAATAATCGCGGAGCCGTGGCGTCAGGCAGGATTGATTTCTTGTCTGGATGCAGATTTCCTTCAGCAAACCTTTACGCTGCATCTTGTTTGGCATGAACGAACTCACGTACTTCCGGAGTTTCAATTTATGCGCTCTCTCCTATTGTCCAAATAGAGAACCAAACTCAAGCCGGGGATGAGGTTTCGAGTCAGAAGTCTCGAGGAAGGTGACGAAGAAATATTTAGATGCGTTTTGATCTGTAGGGATCGGTATGCCTGTCACGGGGATGTATGAACTTTGCATGAATGGGACAAAGGTGGAGAAGTTATCCTCGGATTGCGTGCTGCTGTGGAGCCCTTCGGCAGCATGCACGTATGCGGTCTCGGCTTACATGACAGGTACTGTGTTAGCGTTGCCCTCGCATATAGCTGCATTGCCGCTAGAACCGTCGCGAGTTGATTACTCGCCAGAGTTGCCCGGTCAATCTGCAATTTCTGTAAATATGGATCGAGCGTTTTGTTCCAAAAAAACAGCCCGAAGCACAAGAAGTCCTTCGGGCTGGTTTTCGTTAAGAGACTAACTGGGAGGATTATTTCGTCTCAGCTTCATCAGGCAGTCTGGCGCCGCATACTGAACAGAAGAGCGATTCGCGAGAGAACGCTGGTGTGCCGCAGGCCGTGCAGCGCTTGGGCACCGGGGCGAGTTCGACAATCAGTTCGCCTTCCTCCACCGGGATCATGCGGCGGGTCTGAGCGAAGTCGGCGCGCTTAAGCACGCGCTTGACGATCCCGTCGACGGCTGCGCAGACAGCCTTTTCCTGCTTCATGATTGAGACATTGAAAAGCTCCTGACCGGCTTTGACAATGTCGCCTTCGGACACGTGAACAATCCAAAGGTCGGCCTTGCGCGGGCTGGCCACCTGATAAACGTTGCCGGGTTCTGCGCGCAGCACGGTCGACTTCGGTCCCGTGCCTTCCTTCACCTTCACGGCACAGGTGAGGATTTCGCTGTCGAGCACATAGCGCACCGTGGAGAAACCCTCTTCGGTCACCGGATCAATCGACAAAATGTGCATCTGGTGGGGTTTGCCGTCTGAGCTCGAAAAGTTGAGCGTTTCACCCGAACGGAGCCCCTCAAACCACACGTCGAGCGGCAGCGCGTTGGGGTCGCCGAAACGGCGGCGGAATTCGATGGTCTTGAGCGCGTCGGCCGGATGATTCATGTACATCACGAATTCTTCTTCGGTGGCCGGACGTTTGATCAGACTTTCGAGCTTCACGCGCTCGCCGGCAAGGTCTGCGGGCGCGAGCGTCAGGAGCGGCGACTCCGCACGGCGGTCGCGCAGGGCTTCGCGCCACTTTGCCCCGAAGGCGCTTTCATAGACCCAATCCTCGGGGAAGCCGAGCGGAAGCCGGCCGAATTTGCCTAGCAGCAGATTGCGGAACGCTTCGTTGCAGTCCATGTAGATGATCAGGCGTTCGTCGCGCTCGGCCTGAGTGAGGTTCGTGCGCTTACTCCCCGCCGTGCGCACGGCGTTGAGGAGCCGCTCCACTTCAGGCATTCCGCCGCGCTTCCAGGCCCCGGTAACGGCCAGGAAGGCGGTGTTCCAGGTGATTTGCGAGCCCGGCGTGACGTCGTGGTAGCGCACGATGCGGCGTGAGCACTCGAGGAATTCAAGCATGAAGGGCAGCAGCTGAATGTAGCCCTGCTTGACAGCGCCTTCCTGCGAAGAAGAGGTGGCTCCGCCGGGCATTTGGTAGCGCGTGACGTCATAGTCGACGCCCTGGAAAAAGGGCGAGCAGTAGCGGTCAAACCACGGCATCACCTGCTTGGCGGCAAAGTTGGCTTTGGCGACGGCCTCGCGGTCTAAGAGCGTCTTCATGCCGAGTTCGTCTTCAAGATAGGCTGCGAGCGACAAGAGGTCGCCCTGACCGTAGCTGCGTACCGAGGCGCCGAGTCCGGCGTCAAGAATTTCGCAGCCCGCAGCGGCCGCGGCGGCACAGGCCGGCAGGAAGAGACCGTCGACGGCATGACGGTGGTAGTGGAGAACAAGTTCGGGCCAGCGTTTTTTGAGCGCCGTCACCAAGGCCGTCATAAAGGCGGGCGAACAGACGCCCGCCATATCTTTGAGGCCGAGCGTGATGCGGCGGACAGCGGTCTGTTCGGGCACGCCCATGATCTTTGCGGTCATGTCGACCACGGCTTCGGCGGACTGCAGGCAGTAGTTGACGTCAAACCACGGCGCGCGCGAAAGCGCAATGGCGGGCTCAAAGAGCTTGTCGGGACGGCTGAGGACGACTTCGGCGATCGGCGCCATATTGTCGGCTTCATTAAGGAAGTCAAAGCACCGCACGACGTCGTAGTGCTCGCAGATCATTTCGCCGGTGAGTTGCATGAGATTGCGCGGCTGCGGGGTGTAGCCCAGCACATTGGTCGAGCGCACGAGGAGCTGCTTCAAAGTCTTCGGCGCAAAAGCGTTCCACTCGCGGGCTTCCTCGAAGGGATAGGTCATGTTGGCGAGCATCGCCACATGAAAGTGCGCCCCGCCGCCGTTCTCAATGGAAAAGAGCCCTGCGCTGTCCAGATAGGGGCCTACCAGGCGGTCCTCAGCAAGACGCATGCGGTTGCCGTGGTTGGACTGGGTCATGTCGCGCGTGGTCGTGTCCGTAAAGTGGATGCGGCCCGTGTCGCGGATGAAGGCGAGGAGGTCTTCTCGGTCTCCCTGCGGATAGGGCGAGGGGCGGCTTCGCGCCGCTTCAGAGAGCTCGGGCGAGAAGGGCTGAAAGTGTGCCAGTTTGGGCGTGGTCTTCGAGCGGTATTCGCCGAGCGAAACGTAGGGGTTGAAGCCGCGCGCAGAAATTTCCGCGACGAGCTTGGCGAGCCGTTCGCTTTCAGGCTCCAAATCCGTGTAGCGCAGAATCTCCGGGTGCTCTTTGATGAAGGTGGTGGTCACTTCACCCGCGCGGAAGCTCGGATGGGCCACGACTCGGCGCAGGAAAGGAATGGTGGTCTTCGGGCCGCCGATCACGTATTCCTGCAGCGCTCGGTCCATGATCCCGAGCGTCTTTTGCCAGTCACGGGCATAGGTGATGAGGAGCGCGCCGGCGGAATCGTAGTTGGAGGGGAATTCATAGCCGGCGGAGAGGTTCGAGTCGAGGCGCACGCCCGGTCCGCCCGGAGAGACGTAGCGGGTGATGAGGCCGGAATTGGGGGTGAAGCCTTCCTGGGGATCCTCCAGATTCACGCGGACCTGAAGGGCATGGAAGGAGGCTCGCGTATTTTCCTCGGTAAAGCGCAGGGTGCTCCCGAAGGCGATGGCGATCATTTCTTCGACCAAGTCGACGCCGTAGCGGCTTTCGGTAATGCCGTGCTCGACCTGCAGACGCGTGTTCACCTCAATCATGTAGGGCTCGCCCGCTTCGGTCACGAGGAACTCCACGGTGGCGACCGAGTGATACCCCACAGCCAGCACGAGCCGACGGGCATAGTCTTTAAGCTCTGCGCGCAGTTTTGGCGTCATGCCGCGCCACGGCGACGGCGTGACTTCGAGGAGCTTCTGGTTGTTGCGCTGAACCGTGCAGTCGCGTTCGTCAAAGGCAAACACATTGCCCCAGCGGTCAGCGATCACCTGAATTTCGATGTGGTGAACCTTGGGGAGGTATTTTTCAACGAAGAGCCGGGGGTTGCCAAAGGAGGCCTCCGCCATGGCAGAAGCTTTTTCAAAGGCGTCTTCAAGCTCATCCTCGTTGGTCACGAGGAAAATGCCGCGTCCGCCGCCGCCGCCCTCGGCTTTGAGCATGATCGGGAGACCAATTTCATGAACGATCTTTCGTGCGCCCGGAACGTCGACGGATTCGTCGGAACCCGGGACCACCGGAATGCCGAGGCTGCGGGCCACGCGGCGTGCTTCGACCTTATTGCCGAGGAGGTGCATGGCTTCGGCCGTGGCGCCGATGAAGGTGATGCCGGCCTCGGCGCAGAGCTTCGGAAAGTTGTTGTCTTCGCTCGCAAAACCCCAGCCCGGATGGATGGCGACGCAGCCGCGTTCGCGGGCGAGGCGGATGATGCGCGGAAGGTCAAGATAGGCGCGCGGGTCCGCACCGAGCAGAATCAGTTCCTGTGCGGAGGCGGCAGCCGGTTCGGTTTTGTCGATGTCGGTCGCGGTAATGGCGGCAATCGCCTCAAATCGCTCGCGAATCGAGCGGCTGATGCGGCGTGCGGGGATGCCGCGGTTGGCGACCAAAATCACCTTGCCGCGCAGACTCTCGCGTACTTCCTCAAAAGTTCGTTGCTGCATGGATGGAATTCCTTCCCTTGAGTTGTTTAAAGGCTTGCGTTGATTTTGTGTTGCGTATGAGACTTTATTGTTAAAGCGTGTCTCACGCGCTGCTCTTTTGAGGATCAAGTTTCCGAGACTTTTCAATCCCCTTAGAAGAATTCATGCCGCCCGGGGCGGGAGCGTTCAATGCGTCTCCGGCGCCCGGGCACTCAATTTCGCGGTGCCGCTTCTGCGGCATGCGGCGCAGGCGCCGCTTTGATGAGACTGCCGCGATCGAGGGTGAGCATTTCGCCCGACGGGGTCTCGAGAAGGAGCTCTCCGTCGGGCGCGAGACCAATAAGTCGGCCCTCGGCCATAGCGCCCTCAGCGCTCTCAACCGCCACGTCGTTTCCGAGCCAAAGGAGGTGAGCCTGCGCGAGCGCTCGCCAGGAGGCGGTGAGCCGAACGGGGTCGGCTTCGCGCAGATGACGGAGAATGCGCCGCCAAAGTTCATAGGGATCCATTGCGGCTCCCCCGCGGGGCACCAGGCGCCCGGGCGGGAGCGCAGCGCCCTCTCGGAGCGCCGACACTTCGGGCGACCAGTTGACATTGAGGCCGATGCCCGCGGTGAGGAGCCCGTCGGTTTCTTCGAGCAGAATGCCGCCCACTTTGGCCGGCCCATTGGGCGAAAGACAGATGATGTCGTTAGGCCACTTCATGAGCACCGGGAAGCCGAGACTGCGAAGCGCTTCAGCGGTCAAAGCCGCGGTCGCTGCGGCGGACGCCCGAGTGGCATAAACCCCTTCAAGCGGCAGTCTGACGCCGGCATGAAGATTCCCGCGGGCGCTCTCCCATGCGCGGCCGTACTGTCCGCGTCCTGCTGTCTGCAGGTTTGCAAAGATCGAGCCATAGACCGGCAGGCGGTCTGCAGCATAGAGTGATCGGGCGAGCGTGAGAACCGAATCCGTCTCGTCAATACGGTAAATGCCGTCAGGATCAGGTTCACCGAGCGCAGACGCCGGATCGGTCGATTGAAGCAATGGTGCTGGGATCATGAAGCGGAGGTCCGAAAGGGACCGGAAGTTGTTTTCTTTGAGCCTATCAGCCTCATTGGCTGTTGGCGGCGCTCATTGCGCCAAACCTGCGCCGGCGTGCACGGCTTTTGCGCCTTTCCTGCACGTGTTGGGAGATATGCCGTACAGACTAAATGCTTAGTTCGGGGTTTCGGACGGCTGCTTTCGATTCGCCGGGCCGGCGTACGTCCATGGGGACGATGTTGTGCTGGGCGCCTCCTTCAGTGCAGGGGTATTTGACGGATATGTCTGCGAAAATTCGGTTTAAACAATATATCTAATTGATTAATAAAGAAACATGCACGCAATTATTAAAAAATTGCAGTGAATGTCGGGGGAATTTGAGAAATATGCCGTTCGCCTAAGCGGATGTGCTTAGACGCGGCAAACAAAACCATCGAGGAAAAGTGCACTATTACTGCACTAGAGATGGAAACGAAAAGAAGTTTCCTTAAAGCTCAATCGACTACGTCTTTTATTTTGGAGATTCTGCGATGAAATTCACTGCCTTGCATTTGACTGATGCCGCTTCGGCAGCATCTGCTGCAGGCGGGCAGAGTCTCCGGCTTCCGCCCCTGCACCTAGGGCTGCGACTGCCGCCGCGGTCGGCGCTGCACCTTAGGGTGGAGGACGGTTTCTGCTGAAGCTTCGTGCTTCAAGCTTTTCGAGGCCGCCCTCCCGCCCCGCCCCAACGCGCAGAGGGTTGACCTGACTGCATGACTGCATTAACGGTGGTCTGCGCTGAGCGCATCCCGATGCCTGCAGTCTTTCTTCTGAAAGACCGCATTAAACGATTTCCAGCTCTTTTCCTGAGGATGCCGTCATGTTCCAGTCTTTTGCCTTCATGTCCCGCCGAGACTTTATTGCTGCCGCCGCTATGGCCGCTGCCGGGATCGTCTGCTCGTCGCCTCGCGGCGTTTTTGCCGCCGAGCCCGAAAAGCGCTCGGTGACCATTGCCGTCGGCGGCAAGAATCTCTACTACTACCTGCCGATGGCGCTCGCCGATTGGATGGGTTTTTATAAGGACGAGGGACTTGACGTCAAAGTCGTGGACTTTCAGGGCGGATCGAAATCCCTTCAGGCTGTGGTCGGCGGCTCAGCGGATGTGGTTTCGGGGGCGTTTGAGCACACGCTTTCGATGCAGACCAAGCGCCAGTCCATGCAGGCCTTTGTGCTTCAGGATCGTGCGCCGCAGTGTGTTTTTGCCATTAACCGCCGCACCATGAAGGGTGTAAAGGATCCCGCCGCGCTCAAAGGCCGCCGCATCGGCGTGACGGCGCCGGGGTCGCATTCGCACGTGATGGCCAACTTCGTGATGGCGCGTGCGGGCGTGAAGTCTAATGAATATTCGGCCATCGGCATTGGTTCGGGCGCGGGCGCTGTGGCAGCCGTCCGCTCCGGACAGGTGGATGCTTTCGTCGGGCTTGATCCGGTCGTCACGCAGCTCGAAGAAGCCGATGCCATTGACATTGTGGTCGACACCCGCCGCGTGGAAGAAGGCGACGCACTCTATAACGGTCCGATGGTTGCGGGCTGCCTCTATGCGCCTCAGACCTTCATTGACCGCAATCCGGAAACGGTTCAGCGCATGACGAATGCGGTTATTCGTTCATTGAAGACCATCGCCGCGATTACGCCCGAGGAGCTCATGAAGTCCGTGCCCAAAGCCGCCTTCCTCGGCAATCCGAAGCTCTACGCCGAATGCTTCCTGCGCAATCGCCCGGCCATGTCGATTGACGGCCGGTTCCCGGAGGGGTGCGTTGAGACCGCTGCCAAAGCGCTCGCATCGGTGAAGCCCGAACTGGCCGACTTCAAGTTTGATGCCGCGGCTGCGTACACCAACCGCTTCGTGGATGCCGCGAAGAAGGCCTGATTTCGAACCCCATTATCAACACTTTCAACACTTCGCCCGGGGGAATAACCCCCCGGGCCGCGCCCATAATCCAAAGCCGCTCTCATGAAAGCGCGGCAGAGGCGCAAAACCCTAAAACAAAAAAGAAATTCATAGAGGAAGCGGTCTGATGTCGAGCGAGACAAATGAACCGATTGGTGCGGCTCGAAAGCCTGCGCCGGCCATAGCATTTGAAAACGTCACCTGCAGTTTTGAAACGCCCGAGGGCGTTTATACCGCCACGAAGGATGTGTCCTTTTCGATCGGCGACGGCGAGTTTGTGAGCGTCGTCGGACCGACGGGCTGCGGAAAGTCGACGCTGCTTAACGCTGCGGCCGGGCTTTTAAAGCCCGCGGCTGGGCGCGTCCTGATTTACGGCGAAGCCCTGAACGGCATCAACCATCGGGCCGGCTACATGTTTCAGGCCGAAAGCCTGATGCCCTGGGCGACGGCGATTGACAACGTCATGATGAGTCTGAAATTCCGCGGCGTCCCGGAAAATGAGGCGCGTGAGGCGGGCTTTGACTGGCTCGAACGCGTGGGGCTCGAACGTTTTGCCGACCGCTATCCGCATGAACTTTCGGGTGGCATGCGTAAGCGCGTTGCCATGGCCCAGACCATGATTGCCGACCCGGACATTCTCCTCATGGATGAATCCTTCTCAGCGCTCGACATTCAGACGCGGCAGCTGATGGAAAACGAACTGCTTGAGCTCTGGCAGGCGAAGAAAAAGGCTGTGCTTTTTATCACCCACGATTTGGATGAGGCCATTGCGATGTCCGACCGTGTGGTCGTGATGTCGGCAGGTCCCGCTTCGCACCCCTTGGGGAGTTTTCCCATTGCCATCCCGCGTCCGCGCAACGTTGCCGAAATCCGTACCCGCGCGGACTTTAACGAATGCTATTCGGCTATTTGGGAGGTGCTCCGCGAAGAGGTGCTGAAGAGCTACCGCGAACACCGCGCGCACGTCGGCACACTGGCGAGCTGATTGGAGAGAGAGGGAGACACATCATGCAGCGCAAAGGTTTTCAGATTCGAATTTGGCAGTGGGGGCTCCTTGCTGCGATCTTCGTCTTTTGGTGGGCGATGACAAAGCCCGGGTTTATTCCGGCGTTTTTCTTCTCCGACGACAGTCAAGCCGCCTTCTTTTTCGGCGAACCGGTGATCATTCTTCAGCGTATTTGGGAGTGGTTTGCGGGCGGCGAAATCTACAGCCACCTCGGCGTTACGCTTTATGAAACCGTCATGGCCTTTGTGATCGGCACGATTGCGGGGCTCGCCGTCGGTCTCTGGCTCGCGCTCTCGCCGGTGGCGGCAGCCGTGGCGGACCCCTTCATCAAGGGTTTCAATTCCATGCCCCGCGTCATCCTTGCGCCGATTTTCGCCGTGTGGTTCGGACTCGGGCCGGCCTCCAAGATCGCGCTCGGCTTCACGCTCGTCTTCTTCATTGTCTTTTTCAATGTCTATCAGGGCGTGCGCGAAGTGAATCCCAATGTTCTCGCAAGCGCCAAGATGCTCGGTGCTACGCGTCGGCAGCTCCTGCGTTACGTCTATCTGCCGAGCGCCATGAGCTGGGTCTTTTCGAGCCTGCATACATCGGTGGGCATGGCGTTTGTCGCAGCCGTGATCGGTGAATATTTGGGTTCGGCAGAAGGCGTGGGCTATCTGATTCTGCAGGCCGAAACGACCTTTGACATGAATACCGTGATGGCCGGCATTTTGGTGCTGACGGCCTGTGCGCTGATCCTCGACCGCATCGTGACGGAAGTTGAAAAGCGCCTGATGCGCTGGCAGCCGACGGTTTGATGGGTGAGCGGGCACCAACCGCTTAACACAGCATTTTTTAAATTCTTCCTCTTTGGGCTCTCTAGGATCAGCAGATCGCGAGAGCCCTCTTTTTTTGTGGTTTTATCGACCCCAAGGACATGGGATGGAGGGAGAAAAAACAAATCGTCAACAACACGCCGATCGGTTGACCGTCTGTTAACCGGCATATAAGCGCTTTGACTGCCGCTCTAGGCATTAGAACAAATCCTCTGGCCGGAAACGGGCACGACGCTTACGCTTCACTGATGCGTAGGTAACTTTTAAAGGAGCGTCAAATGATCCGAGTTTCTCTGCTTTCTGTCGCTGCGGTACTGGCTTTTGCGGCGGGCACCGCCCCTTCGGCTTTTGCAAAGGACGGCGTGTACACGTCTACGACCTTGGGCCGCAATGGCGACGTTACGGTCCAGACAACCATCACGAACGGACGCATTGCGGACGTGAAGGTGCTCGATTGGTCGGAAACGCATCCTATTGCAGATCTGCCGCGAGTGAAGGTGCCGGCAGACATCGTCAAAAATCAGAGTCTCGGCGTTGATGTCGTTTCGGGCGCCACGCTCACTTCGTTTGCCATCATCAACGGCGTGAGAGATGCGCTCAAACAAGCGGGACTCAATCCCGCTGACTTCTCCAAGAAGATCGCGCCGCAGCCGAAATTAACCGACACGGTGAAAGAATCGGCCGATATCGTCATTATTGGCGCCGGGGGCGCTGGTCTTTCGGCAGCCGTAACGGCCGCTAAAGCCGGCAAGAGCGTCATTGTGATGGAAAAGACGCACTACGCCGGCGGCAACACCAGTGTTGCGGGCGGGTGCTACAACGCTGCTGATCCCGCTCTGGAAGCGAAGCAGGAAATGTCTCCTCAGCGCCGTGCATCGGTCGATGCACTGCTCGCAGAACCGGTGCGCAGCAAGCTTCACGGCGAACTGATTCAGAAGGTCAAGGAGCAGCTCGCTCAATACGACGCCAAAGGCGGGAAATACCTTTTTGATTCGGTAGAGCTCCATGCGCTTCAGTCCTGGAAAGCAGGCGATTACGCCGGGAATCTCGATCTCGTTTATGAGCTCGCCAAAGGGGCCCCGGAGATGCAAAAAGAGCTTGCCGAGATGGGCTTCAAGTGGAATTCGGGTACGGAGCAGGTGGTCGGCGCCCTGTGGCCGCGCTCCAACCGCGCGAGCAACTATAAGTCCGGCGTGGGTTATATCGACACTTTCTTAAATGAAATCAAAACAAAACATCTGCCCGTCACCTTCATCATGAATACGGCAGCATCCGACATCCTGATGAAGGATGGACGTGCGGCCGGTGTTGTCGGCACTGCAGAAAACGGCAGATCTTTTGAAGTATTGGCCAAAGACGGCGTCATCCTCACGACGGGCGGCTTCAGCGCCAATATCGATATGCGTGTCCAGTACGACACCATCTGGGATAAAAAGATTGGGAAGGGCGTCATGACGACCAATGTGCCGTCGATTACGGGCGACGGCATCAAAATGGCCCAGAAGGTCGGTGCAAATCTGATTGATATGGGCTACATCCAGCTCCTTCCGACGACGGATCCCTATACCGGCGCCACCAATCATGCGGTTTCGCTCACCACGGGCATCTATCTCAATACGGACGGCAAACGTTTTGTCAATGAACTCGGGCGCAGAGACGAACTCGCCCGCGCAGCGCTTGCTCAGCCCGGTCATAAGTTCTTCATTTTGGCAACGAGCGATGCCAATAAGATCGATAAGGAAGGACGGAATCAATACGGCATTAAGGTGGCCGATCTCATCAAATCAAAGAAAGTCTTTGAAGCGAACACCTGGGATGAATTGGCTGAGAAGGCCGGCATCAACAAAGAGAATATGAAGAAGACCATTGCCGATTGGAATGCTTTCTGCCGCAATCCGGTCAACGATCCTTTCGGCCGTGTTTCCTGTGATCCAGGCGTACGGCTTGACGGCAAGGGGCCGTTCTATGCCACCGTCTTCACGCCTTCCGTGCACCACACGATGGGGGGCGTACAGATTAACGGCAAAGCAGAGGTTCTCGATACTAAAGGTGCGGTTATTCCCGGACTCTATGCCGCCGGCGAAGTGACGGGTGGCGTGCATGGGAAAAATCGAGTCGGCTGCAATGCTGTGCCGGATGCTTTGGTATTCGGGCGCATTGCCGCACTCAACGCTGTGCACTGAGGTCGGCAACGGTCATTAGATAAAGACTAAAAAGAGGAGACCACGCTGATAAGGTACCCCCAAAAGCGTGGTCTTTTCTTTTGCACCTTTTCTTTTGAAGCTTTTCTTGGACTCAGTTTGCTGATGGGGTCATTTCAAAGAAAAGGGTTTTCTGACAAAATCGAGTTATTTAAGCCTTTGATTTTGTACCGTGAACATCCCTCACAGATGCATATCCACTCTGAGGCCGGTACTTTTTTCGATGGAAGGTGTCGCTATGCCGGCCATGCCGTTATTTATTTCCGTCAGTGAAGCGGCTTCGCTTCCTAACTGTTGTTTCATTGATGTTCGCTCACGCGTGGTTCACGGATGGGATGCTCTCGGGGCTTACAGCAGGGGGCATATTGCCGGAGCTCAGTTTCTGGCTTTTGACCGCGTGTTTGCTCGCGAGCCGGTCTTTGAGCTGGGACGTCATCCCTGGCCGGATCGCCGCACCGTTGCCGCACATCTCCTCGGTGTTTTGGGGCCGGCGGGCAATGCTCATCATCGCGTGATCTTTTATGACGACGGCGGCATGAATTTTGCAGCACGAGCGGCGCTCTGCGCTCGTTGGGCAGGTTTCAAGAATGCCCAGATTCTCGACGGCGGTCTTTCGGCTTGGGTGCGGTGCGGCTTGCCGCTCAATGATGGCGCACCGGCTGCTGCAGATCATCCTGCGGCTGAGAGGGTGAACGATTTTCTGCGACAAACGATCGCTGGCGCCGTTCCTCAGATTCTTGGCAAAGCGGCGTTTTTCAATGCTGTCAAGCAGGGTGACCGACTGGTGATTGATGGCCGACCGAGGAAGCGCTTTGCGGGGCGAACGGAAAATCTGGATGCTCGGCCTGGACATGTGCCGGGTGCGGTCAATCGTCCAGCCACAGAAAATCTTGATGCTGACGGATGTCTCAAGTCTCGAGAAGCGCTTCGCCGTGAATGGGGCGCTGTAATTGGATGCAGAGATCCGCGAAGCATCGTTCAGATGTGCGGCTCGGGTGTGGCGGCATGTCTGAATGCGGCAGCACTCGATGCGGACGGCATTTTGCCTATCGCTGAGGCAGTGCTTTACCCAGGCTCCTGGTCACAGTGGGCGGCAGACTCCAATTTGCCGGCGGAAATCGGCTGTCGCGATACCGCGGAATAACGCGTATTTTGCGGGTTTACTGCCAGCCTTTGAAGAAGACACTCTTCAAAGGCTGGGTAATGTCTCGTTTGCATAAATTAAATGCGATATCTAATAAAGGATATTTAAAAAACGGAACTATTCAAAGATTTTTCTTGCTCATTTCTAGAAATATTCTTGCCAAAAAATAAATATCGGTTTGGCATTGCTGCCAGTGAAGATGAAGCAGAGCTCAAACTTGGCTCTCCGGAAGCGTTGACAGCAGGATGGCGTCAAGCGCCAAAAGCAAATGAAGCTCCCGATGCACAGAGCGCCAGCTTCAACGAGGCAATCGGTGTTCAGACAGCCTGCCGCTGCGTGCGAGGCGCAGAGTGATCGGTTAGGGCGAATAAATTTTTGACCGATTTCTGTGTAGGCAGGTTGGTTTGAGTTGACGCTTTCAACTGACGATTTCCTTGCTGGGGAATCGGCAAAGGAGATGATTCGAACGACACAGGAGTCTTCAGCTCCTAACGATTTTCAAATAGACCTGAACTACCGCGCCGTTCTCGAATGTATTTTCGTTTTCTGACGGTCAGGAAACGTAGTGCCGCATGAAGCCGGCAATGACTTCCGTTTTGCTGACTGGAGGATGGACCTGCTCGAAGAATTGTCTGCAGAAAGCGAGAACGCCTTAGGCCTGCGTTGCCCTGCCGCAGTCGTGATAGCCCAATTTATTGGAGGCGGCATGGAGATCATTTCGTGGAGACTTTCCATGTGTGAGGAGGTCCATTGTGTTTACATACCAAAGACAGACCACTGAGTAAGAAATCGAATACATCAACTATATGTTTACGTAGTCTTAACTGAGTGTTGCATATGAGCAAACTGCATTATTTAAGCGTTAACACTACCCATTTCAATCATTAAAGTTTACGCTTTTTGACCGTTTTCAAAAAATCAACATAGGGTTTACCCCCCCCCCCATGATGTTGACACATCCATTCCTACACTCCCGTCAGTGCTTCGCGCACTTGTTCTGTTCACGACGTGTAAACGCCGACGCAGAAAGAACCTCATTATTCTTGGAGTAAAAGAATGAATCGTAATTTCAAGGTGGTCTTCTCTAAAGCACGTGGTGCGCTGATGGTGGTTAACGAAGCCACATCGAGCGTCCAGGCTAAGGGTACAAAGACCGTTATCGCCGCCGCTGTCGCTGCGCTCTCTCTCGGCGCAGGCGTGGCTTCGGCTGCTGACTCGCAGACATTCACGGAAGTCACGCTCGGCGCCGGCGATGTTCTGACCGTCACGACAGAGACCGATGCAAATAAATACGCTGTAACCGGTGAAATCAAGGGCTCTGTTGATGGTAAGGACGAAGCCCAGACCTTTACGAAGGATGATACGTTCGGTACTGATGCCTCGATCAAGCTCGACGGCGGCAAGCTCGTTCTGCAGAATACGGAGGCGTTTGATGTCGCCGTTGCTGCTGGATCGACTGGCGACATCGTAGTCGAAGCGGTTGATACGACAGGGAATACTTACGAAAAGCTCGCAGCTGGTACCTACGACAAGGATCTCAATATTGATCTGAAGACCTTCAACGCCAAGACGAATGGCAAAGCTGGTGATGCTAAGGTTGAAGTGACCGGTGCACTGACCCTTAAATCCGGTGCACTTACCATTGGAGCTTCTGATAAATCCGAAGGTTCGGCTGTTCTTGGTACTGCCACTCTTAAAGCAACTGGCGCTCTTGCACTCGGCGTTCGAGGCACGTTCTATGCTGACGGCGAAGTTAAGACCGCCGGTTCAGTCTATGACATCACGAATAATGGTCAGAAAGCCGTTGTAGAAGGTTCAACGGTCACCTACAACAAAGGTACCGTCACCAACTCGGGCGATCTGACCATCCAGAGTTTGAATGGTGCGGTCAAAATCACTGATCAGGTTGGATTTGCCAACACTGGGACGATCACCATTGGAGCGACCAACAACAAGATTGAATTTGGTGCTGACTACGACACTGCTGCCAATCAGGGCGGTCAGGTTTTCTTCTCTGCTCCTTTTCAGGACATCAAGCTTACCGGCGCTGTCGCCGCTGATACTGTGAAGGTCGGTGCAAAGGCAACAGACGAAAAGAATCAGATCGTTTTTAACGGCACTCTGGAATTGTCTAATGGCGCTTCCCTTTCCGCCAAGACCCTTACTCTCTCGGGCAATACGCTGACGGTTCAGGCTAATAATCTGGATGATACGGCTTCCCTTACTGCCGAAGCCACCACCGTGGATGCGGCTGACTCCAAGATTGAGGTCAAAGACTACGCTGCCGCCAACCTCGGCGCCATCACGATCGCTGATGCCTCAACTGCTGCAGGCCTCACGCTGACGGTAGATTCCGATGCCTCGGCTTCCGCCAAGTCCCTTACTATCAAGGCTGCAGGTACAAATCCGGCTACCAATGCCGGTACCTTTGCCCTCACCGGCAAGCTTGGCATCGAAACCCTTGACAATGCCGCTGGCGGTACGGTCACAATTGGTGAGTCCGGTCAAGTCGGCGCGCTCACGCTGACCTCCGGCGCTTCCGTCAACAACGGTACGATCGCGTTCGCTAATGCATCAACTGGTGCCAGCACCGACTCCCTCGTCATCGCCAAAGATGCAGCCCTTACCAATAAGGGTACGTTGGGTTCCAATGCTGATAACGGCGCTATTGAAGTCGCCGGCACACTGACCAACGTCAATACGCCTGCAACGACCCCGGCTGTCAACGGCACGATCAAGGTCAAGACCCTGACAGTCAAGGAAGGCGGTACGGTTGTTGCTGATATTGATGATGGTACGGTCTACGGTGTTGCTGAAACCACGCTCGAAGCTGGTTCCACCTTCAAGACGGCTCTGAACTCCTTCGTTGCTGATAATCCGGCTACGGGTGCGGCAAAGGATGAACTCACGCTCGTCAAGACCTTCAACCTGAACGGCGGCACGCTTGCTGACGCCGACGGCAATGCTGTCGCCAATTATGAACTCGGCGACAACGGCGTCCTTAACGTCAACGCTGACCAGGAATTCAAGGCCGTTAAGGTCAACGGTACCGGTGCTGCGTTCAAAGTTGGTGGTGTCAATGATGATGGAGTTGCCGCTGCAGTAACGGTTGCTGATCTGAACCTTGCCAAAGGTTCTGCTGAGGTTAACAACGAAAGCACGCTGACCGTCGGCAAGCTGACGACGGCTTCGGGCCAGACGCTCACGGTAACGGACGGCACACTGAATGCCAGCCTCACGGCTATTGGCCTGACCAATACGCTGGCGGCCGGTACAGGTGATGCCTACGGCAATGTTGCGGCCAATACGATCGGTCTCGGCGTTGACGGCGTGTTTGCACTCTCCGGCTTTACCGATGGCCAGGAACTGACCGCGGCGAACATCACCACGCTGAAGGGCAAGATGGCCACTGGTTTCAGCGGCCTCGTTGATCTCGGCAACGTTGCGATCAAGGATCTCGACACTTCGAAATCCATCAAGTTGTCAGCCCTCGATGACTTGAAGGGCTTCACCACGACAGCCCTCAAGAGTGCGACCATTGACGGTGAAGGCAAGGCTGTTACGATCGCTAATAACTCAGCGACCTACGGCAAGTTCGAAAAGACGGATGGTCTGACTGTTAACGGCGTGAAGCTCACGCTTACGGGTTCCGGCGATCTCGTTACCAAGGTCGTCAACAACGCCGCAACGCTTGCGGATGTGACGCTTAAGGACTCAGGCATCCTTGCGGTTACCGGTCAGAATGCGGTGATCGGTAATGTGACTGCTGCTGAAAGCACAGAGGGCTTCTTCGAAGTTGAACAGGGCGGTTCGCTTACTGTTAAGGGTAATGTCGACGTCACCGAACTCGCGGTTGGTGCTGACAGCTCGATGACGATCGATGCCTCTAAGACGGATGTGCCTTACACCGTTAAGACGGGTCGACTCGAAGTTGAACAGGGCGGCGTCTTCACAGCTGAAGCTGCGACTGTTGAACTGACAAATACCGGTTCGGCTGGTGATGAAAGTGCCGGTTCCATTGCCGGTACGGCGAAGGTCAAGAGCATCAAGGCTTCGGGCAACGGCAACTTCTTTGTCGCCGGAACGCTGGATGTCACGGATACCCTTGAGATGGGTACTGGCACCCTCTATGTTGGTGATGCAAATCGTTCTGCCGGTACGCTGACCGTCGGTACGCTGAAGTCTGGTACGGTTAATGTCAGTGCGGATTGGGTCAAGAACGAAGGCGTCAGCATCGCCTCCTTTAAGACTCTTGAACTCGGCACTACCGTTCTTGCTGATCAGAAGGCAGTCGTCACGATCGGCACCGATGCTTACACTGCTGACGCAGTGAAGGCTCTTACCGGCTTCACGATCGCCGAGTCGCCCGTCTCGGGTGACAAAGCGGTTGACGCTAAGGTTTCGGGGACGGTCAACAACGCCATCGTCGTTGATGCTTCCGACATCATCAAGGGTGTTGTCCGCACTGATGCTACAGGTGCATCCGGAAACTACATCGGCCAGAATAATCTCCTTGTCATCGATGCTCTGACGGCTGACACGACGGGTGAACGCGCTGTGTTCGGTGAATCGCTGACGCTTGCGAAGGGCTCGGTTCTTTATCTTGACAACGCTGCCAATGGTCAGGCGATCAAGATGAGTGCTACGGATTACAACGCTAATGGTGCAAATGTGGTCTACGAAGGCGATTTGCTCCTGAATGTTGATCGGAAGACCAATACGAATCTGTTGGTTGTCGGCATCGAAGATAAGGCTGATGTGGTCAATGCAATCGGCGACGTTGCTGGTCTCGATGCAATCTACGGCATGTATGAAAAGGGCGAAAACGTCGGCAACACCAACGCCAAGTTCTTCCGTGATCTCATGTCGTCGCAGACCTCCTCAGCCTATGACAAGACCACTGGCGAATGGAACTTCCAGACCATCCGCACGACTCTGAACGACGTCGCCGCCATCGGCGCCACGACGGGTGCTCAGGCCGTGACGATGGATGCCGTCAACCAGATGGCTGACACCGTTGCTGCTCGTACGTCCATCCTCACGCAGCGCGCTCAGGGCGTCAACGTGTGGGTCGACGTCAACGGCGGCCGCTTCGAAGGCAAGAAGGTCATGGATGGTGCGGGCTACTCGTCCGACATCTATGCCGGCACCCTCGGCGCCGACTACCAGTTCGCCAACGGCGCCGTGCTCGGCGCTGCGCTGACGATCGGCACGGCCGACACCGACAGCAAGGGCACCACCGCCAAGACCTCGATGGATTCCGACCTCGTCGGCTTCTCCGTCTACGGTTCGAAGACGTTTGCGGACATCTGGAATGTTGCCGGCGATATCGGCTACCTCCAGGCTTCCAACGACGTCACGGAATCGGGTCCAGGCTTCCAACGACGTCACGGAATCGGGCTACGGCTTCGGCGACTTCTCTGAAGACGTCAATGCCTTCACGCTCGGCGTGCGCGGTGAAGTGCTCACCAAGGCCGGCTCGGTCAACATCGTTCCGCACTTGGGTCTGCGCTACACGCGTCTCTCCACCGATAGCTTCAAGGCCGGCTTCAACACCGAAATCGACGATCAGAACATCTTCCAGATGCCGGTCGGCGTGACGGTCTCGGCCGACTTCGAAACCAGCGGCTGGACGATTGCTCCGAAGTTCGACCTCTCGGTCGTTCCGACCTTCGGCGACAAGGACGCTGATCTCAAGCTCGGCATCACCGGTGTCTCGGCTTCGGACGATCTCTCCGTGCGCGTCATCGACTCCAACCCGGTTCAGGCCACGCTCGGCGTCAGCGCGACGAACGGTGCCTGGGGCTTCGGCCTCAACTACAAGCTGGGTGTGGGCTCCGATGACCGCATGAACAACTCGTTCAACGCCAGCGTCCGCTACGCCTTCTAAAAGGCTTGTACCGCGGTTCTGATCGGGCGGTCCGGAGACCGCCCATCAGGATGCGCGCAGCGCTCCCGGGCTTCCTTCCCGTCGTGCTCCAAGGGCGGCGGGAAGCCCTCTCGGAGCGCATCCACAGGCCTTCCGGGAGTGATCCCTGAAGGAGCCTCGCAAAGAGGCAATTGGAACCCGTCTCTCGCAGCAGTGCGCGGGACGGGTTTCTTTTTGCCTGCATTTTCCGGTCGGAGAGAATGATGAAGAAGAGTAGAGCTGAAACCTCGGGCACTTTGTCGGGTGAGTTTGCCGATCGCGTGCGCCCTCCGTATGCGTCCGATGAAAAGCGCCGGCAGGCCGCAGAGCTCTTTGAGCACGGGATTGGCTACCAGCGCGCTTCACGCATTTTGGATCTGCCCGCCAATACGCTGCGGGATTGGGCGAGAGCATGGCGTGCGGGGAAGTTCCGCACCACCATCTCGCCGCACCTCTATCGATATTCGGATGCCGTCAAACGAAAAGCCGTGCGCATGCGCCAAAAAGGACACACCTGGCATGAGATTGCGGAAGCTACGGGGGTCGGTGCGAGCACCTGCAAGCGGTGGATGGATAAACTCGGTCAGTCAGCATCCAAGGGCCGTGCGGATGAAATCAGACCCTAAGCGGCGCATAAAAATCAGCGGAAACGATCTTCAGGCGAGAGGGTGGGGCAGCCAAGGACAGGGGCACCGAGCGGTGCTGCCGGACTCTATTTTTTCGTTCAGCAGGATGATTTCGGATCCGTTTTGGGATGAGCCCTGTCCGCCGAAGGGTTCGTCAGCGGCTGACTGCTCCCAGATGCTTTCTTTGGCTTGACGTTCGAAGCCTTGGGGGCTTCATCGTTGGTGCCTTGAATGCCCGTCGTTTCGCTCTGCGGCTGCACGCCAAAAATCATGGTTAAGTAGCCCTTGAAATATTCTTCAAGGTTGAGCGGCATGACCTTGTCGATGATCCCTGCCCAGAAAATGCCCTGCATGACGGGCGCCATGAGCACCATAGGGTATTTCTTCACAAAGTCGGGGACATTGGAGGCTTCAATTTCCGTTCGAAGCGGGCTGCCCGGCGCGAAGTGCGGAATCAGAAATTTTTCGTAGATCGGACGCGTGAGCTCGGGGCGGTGGAGACCTTCAGACCAGACAACACGCAGGATTCGAGCCAGCCGTCCGTGACCATTGTCGGCGAGGAGCCCGGCTTCCGTTCGCCATAGCCTTTCAATCAGCGGCAGTGATGCGTGTTCGCTCGGCTGATCGAATTCTTTTTGGATTAGGACAGCGACTTCTTCGGCAAGCCCCAGCAGCAGCGCTTCCTTTCCCTTGAAGTAGCCGTAGATGGTGCCTTTGGAGACGCCGGCCCGATGTGCAATATCTTCGACAAGCGCGGCCGAAAAACCTTTTGCTTCAAATTCGTCGAGTGCTGCATTGAGAATGCTTCTGCGGCGGTCTTCAGATTTTTTAGCCATATGCGTTGTCCAGTAAGCTCGACGCCGGCGTCTTGTCGGGAGGGGTCGGCAGTCTATTGAATCTTATGACGGAAAAGCCAGGACGCCCAGGCAAGCGAGAGCACACCGGCTAATACGATCGGGATGAGAGAAGGAACAAGATCAGCGAAGCCGGCATTTTCGAAGTAAATCGCCCGAAGCGCCACAATGGCATGCCGCAGGGGATTGATAAGCGTCAGGGTCTGCAGCCACTCGGGCATCGCACGGATCGAAGTGAAAAGTCCCGAAAGGATAACGCACGGCAGCAGGAAGAAAATCACCATCACCATGGACTGCTGAATGTTGTTCGCCAAGGCAGAAATAGCGAGTCCCACGCCAACGAAGCATAGCGATATGCCGACGATGAAAAGGCCGAGCGTCAGGTAGGAGCCCGCGAAGGGCAGTTCGAACCAGAATAGCCCGATCAGGAAAATCGCGAGCGCCTGAAGACAGGCGATGATCGTGGGCGGCACGGCTTTGCCGGCCAGAATTTCAAGTGAGGAAGCGGGCGTCATGAGCATCATGTCAAACGATCCTTCTTCACGCTCGCGGGCAACGGAGAGTCCTGACAAAAGCAGTACCTGCAGCATGGAAAGCATAATCGTAAGCGACGGAATGATGGCGTAGCGCGTAATGCCGTTCTCATTCCAGCGGTAGCGCTCAACGACGGCAAAAGCGGCGGATCTGCCGCGGTCAGCATTAATCTGAGCAACAATGCTGTTCACGTAGCCCATGGCAACGCCGGCCGTCGTGGAGTTTCTGGCGTCTGCGGCGGCGAAGACCTGACCGTTCTTTTCAAAATCCGGCGGGAAGTAGAGGCCGAGGAGGGCTGTGCTCGATGAGATCGTTGCTTCAAATTCGCCGAGCGACCGCGGCGCGGCCTTGAGTTCGAAAATACCGGTTCCGGTTATTCGGCGCACGACTTCCATGGAGCTCGAGGAGTGCGAAGCGTCGTAGTAGGTCCAGGGGACGCGCTCGAGGTTGAAGGTGGCGCCGTAGCCAAAGAGAACGGCTTGCACAATGACGGGAACAACGAGAATGAGGCGTGAGCCTTTGTCCTTTAAGAGCGCGACGAATTCCTTCCCGGCAATGGCAATGATGCGGTTGACCGATGCTAAAAGCGCATCAAGGAGCTGAAAGCGGTTCGAGCGGGTCATGATGCGGCCTTTTTGGGGGAGTGCTTAGCTTCAAGCGGCGATTTGCCGAGCACTTTCAGGGCGCCGGCAAATAGCCCCGCGGTCCAAAGCGCGATTACCAGCGCGTTGACCGCAAGGGTCACAGGCTGTCCGCCCGAGAGAAAACAGATGCGGAAGGTTTCAACCGCATAGGTGGGCGGCAGCAGTCTGCCGACCACTTCAATCCAAACAGGGACGCTTCGCAGGTCGAAGATGAAGCCCGAAAGCATCATAGTCGGCATAAAGGAGGCGAGCACTGCCGCTTCGGTTGCGAGGAACTGACTTTTGGTTTTGGCTGAGACAAAAAGCCCCAGAGCTGCCGCCCATCCGATAAAGAGAAAGCCGGTGCCGAGGAGGACCCAGAGACTGCCGCGAAGCGGTTCATTGAAGAGCAGAAAGGCGAGGATGAGGCAGAGCAGAAAGCCGCAGTAGGCGATGAACGAGTAAGCCGTCCATTTGGAGAGCAGTATTTCAAGCGATGAGGCAGGCGTCGCAAAGAGCGACGTGAGGGTGCCGCGCTCCCATTCTCGGGCGATGACGATGCTTCCCATCAGACTCGCGGACACCGCCGAAACGATGACCAGAAGGCCCGGCACGAGATACCAGCGGGAATTGGCTTCATCGTTGAACCACGTTCTGGGGACGATGGTCACGGCCGGCAGATCGGTGTTCTGCACGCTCGAACTGATGCGCCCCTCCTGGATCATCTTGGCAGCGGTCTGCGCCAAGATGCCTGCGGCATAGTTGCGAAAGATCACGGCTGAATTGCTGTCGACCCCGTAAATCGTGAGCTGAACCTGTCCTCGGCCGGAAGTCAGGGCGCGTTCGAAGCCGTTCGGAATTTCGAGAATAAATTCAATGTCTCGTTTTTCAAGCAGTGCTTCGGCTTGCGGACGGCCCTGCACGGTGCGGACGGCAAACTGCTTGTTGGCTGAGAGGTCGCGCGTAAATGCGAGCGCTGCGGGGGTGCGCTCCTTCAGTACCACAGCTGCCGGCACGGCTTCCATATCCATGGAAACGCCGTAGCCGTAAATGAAAAGCATGAGAAGCGGGAGCGCCAGTCCCATAAACAGGATGGAGCGATCGCGAAAGATCTCAATGGCTTCCTTTTTAAGGAGACTCAGGAAGCGGCGGGGTGAAAAGCGCAGGGCGTTCATGAGGGCGTCTCCTGACTGCGTCGGCCTGCTTCAACGATGGCGATGAAGGCATCCTCAATCGACATGCGGTCAACGACAAGACTTTGTCCGCTGACGGCGGAGAGAACGGCTGCGCGCTGCTTCACTTCTCGCGGCGTTCCCAGTGCGAGCACCTTTCCCGCATCCTGAATGAGGAAGCGGTCGCAGTATTCCGCTTCTTCGAGAAAGTGCGTCGTCACTACGACTGAGGTGCCCGCAGCCGCCAGCGCATTGATGCGGCGCCAGAAGGCGCGGCGGCTGGCGAGATCGGCGCCTGATGTGGCTTCGTCCAAAAAGAGGATTTCGGGGGAATGGATCAGTCCGCAGGCCATGGAAAGATCTCGTTTGGCGCCGAATGAAAGCGATCCGGCTGTGGTGTCGCGGCGATCCGTCAGGCCGAAATCTTCGAGCGAAGCGTCAATGCGGTCTTGCAGCGCTTGGCCGAAAAAGCCGTAGCTGCGTCCGAAATACCGCAGGTTCTGCTCGACAGACAATTTGCCGTAGAGGGAAAACTTCTGTGCAACGTAGCCTATGCGGGCACGTGCTCCCGCCTTGGCGGTGCGCAGGTCGTAGCCCGCCACTTCAATTTGTCCTTTCGAGGGCACAAGGAGTCCGCAAAGCATGCGGAAAGTGGTGGTTTTCCCCGCGCCGTTGGGGCCGAGGAGTCCGAAGATTTCTCCGCGCCTCACTTCAAACGAGGTGTCAGCGACGGCCACAAAATTCCCGAACTTGCGGGCGATGCCGTCGGCGCGAATGACGACGGGACACTCGGCGGTGTCATCGGCCGAAGTGTCGGAGACGTCTGACGGGGGACTGGCGAGACGATTCGCGGTTTTGGGTGCTCGCGGGAAGGTAAGGAGCGCATAGGCATCTTCGAGCGAGGGTTGGCGCGGCACGAACCCCGTAGGCACACGAGCGTCCTTCACCGGAAGCGTCGGCGCGAGCGTCGTTGCTGCAGCACCTCCCATCCGCGGCACGATGTCTAGAAATAGGGCGTCCGAGCGCGTGGCGGCGGTTTCTTCCGATAAGCGTCGGCAGAGCATTTGCGCGTCGTGTTCGGCGCGGTTGGCAAGCGGGAGCAGGTAGGTGCGCCCCTTGGCGCGCGAGATGAAGGTCTGCGGATTTTCGTCGGCAATGATGCGGCCCGACTCAAAAAGGAGCACGCGGTCAGCGGCCTCGGCTTCTTCCAAATACGCTGTTGAAAAGACGCACGTCATGGGGGTGTCTGCGAGCATCCTGCGTACCACCGACCAGAGTTCGCGTCGTGAGAGGGGATCCACGCCTACGGTGGGTTCGTCTAGGAGCAAGAGATCGGGGATCCGCAGGAGTGCGCTCGCGAGCGCAAGTTTTTGCTTCATGCCGCCCGAAAGCTTGCCGGCCTGACGATCTTCGAACCCGGCAAGTCCGGTCATGCTGAGGAGCTCCGCGATGCGGTGCTTGAGGCCGGCAGCGCCATCGGCCTCCCCCTCAAATCCTCGCAGGCCCGCAAAGACTTCCAGGTTTTCGCGGCACGAGAGCGTTTTATAGAGACCGAGCGTCTGCGGCATGAAGGCAATGCGGGTGGTGAAGTCCTCGTTGTCGGGGTCCGGCGTCGTGCCGAGGACCGAGAGACGGCCTTCGTCCGGAGCTTCCAGACCGCAGAGGAGCCGCATGAAAGTGGATTTGCCCGCGCCGTCCGGTCCCACCAACGCGATGAGCCGATCGGAGGCTTTGGCGCCCCCCGCTTTGAGGCTGATGCCGTCGACCGCACGGATCGGACGGGCAGCGTCGAGGGGGTTGGGAAAAGTCTTGACAACGCCCTCAAGATGGATCGCTGGGGCTGAAGCCATCGTCATGGCGCGGCCTTGCTCGAAAGGTCCAGGAAACCGCTTTGAGCCTCGGCTTGCGGCGCGAAGTCCACCGTCACGGGCTGGCCCAGACGGAGCTTATTTTCCGGATCCGAAAGCGTGAGGCGGATTTCATAGACGAGGAGTGTGCGCAGATCCTGTGTCTGCACGGTCTTAGGCGTGAATTCCGCTTCCGGGGAGATGTAGCCCACCGTGGCTTCGTACGCCGGCGTCGTATCCGTGGTGATGCGGGCCGGGGCGCCCTCTTTAATGAAGCCGAGCTGCGTTTCCGTCACATAAGCCCGTACCCACTTGGGCGAAGTGACGGCAATTTCATAGACGCGCTTGCTCGCACTCGCCATGTCGCCCGGTTCAAGCAGGCGGCTGCGGATAACGCCGTCAACGGGCGACTCAATGCGGCTTGCCACATCAATTTGGTAGTCGAGCGCCTTGAGCGCAGCCTCCCCCGCATCGCGGGCAGCCTTTTTGGCGCGAATTTCTTCAGGGCGCAGGCCCGCAGTGAGGCGCGCAAGATCGGCTTGCGCCGCGGCGAATACCTTGGTCAGATTGTCGGCATTGGATCGCGCTTCATCGAGCGCCTGATCAGACGCCACATGGGCGCGGTAAAGCTTTTGCGTGCGTGCCAGCGTAGTCTGCGCCAGTTTGGCGCTGCTTTCGGCCGCTTCGGCCTGCGCGCGAGCCGCATCAATCTCTTCGGTGCGATAGCCTTCAAGCGCAAGCTTCCAGTCAGCGTCTAGGCCTTCGAGCTGCGCGGCCGTGCGTTCAAGCTCGATTTTCAATGCCCTCAGATCGAGTTCACCCAAGGGTTCGCCCTTTTTCACGCGTTCGCCTTCCTCTTTGGCAAGCGAGGCAATGCGGCCGGAGGTTTCGAACATGAGGTCAACCGTACGCATATCGACGGTTCCCCAGGCCATGGTCGGCGGGACACTGCGATGGGCTTCCCACCAATTGAGGCCGTAGTAGAGGGCTGCTGCTGCGGCGGCAGCGCCGACAAGAAGAACGATCTTTTTTGCGCTCGACATGGTGGCGAAATCCTTAGCGTGCATTCTGAACTGACCAGTCAGTTTAGAATCATTTTAGGCGTATTCTTCGCGCTCGTCTATGCAGACAGCCATGGCCGGAACTAAAAATAATCAAGAGACCGTATAGGAGACATTGCGCAGAAGAATGCCGAGAAAAGCGGCAGCGACTGCGACCGTGAGGAGTGCAAAAAAGGCCCAGCCTTCAACGGATTTTTCTTTGGTCTTCAGGTCCCGCACGGTCGAAAAGCCGATGTAAAGGCCAAAAAGCCCCACTGCGCCGACAAAGAGCATATTGCCGGTACTGAGTGCCGAATGTGACGACCACAGGGCATAAAGGAGCATGAAGCCGCAGGCCGTGGCGACCAGTCCGCCCAGCAGGGCGAGCGCCTTAAAGAGATAAAGCCCAGCTTTAAAGAAGCGCCGGCGGCGGGGCTCAGGAATTTGATCGAGTTCAGAGACTTCCATAGCGTATGCACTCAGAGGGGGCAGCGGCGAGGGGGCTTAGCGGATCGTGAAACAGCAGGCGCAGATTTGCCGCCTTTGGGCTTCCTGAGACTCATCGACGATGTGCCGGGAGCGGCAGGGGCGGGCGGAAGCGGGTCCGACGGCAGGGCCAGTTTGGCGAGCACGTCATAGACCGTCTGCAGGCGTTTCTCAGGGTCAGGGTTGGCGACATTAAGTTTGAGGCGCTCGGGCCCAAGCATCTGCGCGTCGCGCCGCGACTGCAGGAGCTTCACGAGGGCGAGCGGATCGAGGTTCGGTTTAGGCGTAAAGGCAATAATGATCGCCGCGGGAGCGGCATCGATACGGCGGATGCCGATCGCTTCGCACTTGAGGCGCAGTTTATGCACTTCAATGAGGCGTCGGGCGGCGTCAGGAAGTTTCCCGTAGCAGTCGACGAGCGCTTCGGTTGATTTTTCAAGGGCCGCGCGGTCTTCTGCCGAAGCAAAGGCCTTGTAAAAGGCCAGGCGCTGAGAAACGTCGGGCACATAGGCCGAAGGGAGGAGCGCCGGGGCGTGAAGATTGATATCCGTCGAGAGCTGCAGCGGATCGCCCGCCTGCGGCGTCTCGCCGCGCTTTAAGGCCTTCACGGCCTGCATAAGCATGCGGTTATAGAGGTCGTAGCCCACCTCGGCGATTTCGCCGCTTTGATGTTCGCCGAGCACTTCGCCGGCGCCGCGGATTTCCAAGTCGTGCATGGCGAGGTAAAAACCTGAACCCAAATCTTCAAGCGCCTGAATGGCATCGAGACGCTTCTGGGCATCCTTCGTGAAGGCCCCGTCGGGCGGCGTGAGCAGATAGGCATACGCCTGATGGTGCGATCGGCCGACGCGGCCGCGCAGCTGATGGAGCTGCGCGAGACCGAATTTGTCGGCACGCTCAATGATGATCGTATTGGCCGACGGCACATCAATGCCGGTTTCAATAATCGTGGAGCATAAGAGCACGTTAAAGCGCTGCTGGTAGAAGTCGCGCATCACGTGCTCCAGCTCGCGTTCGCGCATTTGCCCATGGGCAACGGCAATGCGGGCTTCGGGCACAAGCGTTTCGAGCCGGGCGCGGGCGTTTTCGATGGTGTTCACTTCGTTATGCAGGTAGTAGACCTGTCCGCCGCGCTTTAATTCGCGAAGCACCGCTTCACGGATCGTACCGTCTTGTTCGCTCGTCACAAAGGTCTTCACAGCAAGTCGGCGTTCGGGAGCTGTGGCGATGACGGAGAAGTCGCGGATGCCTTCAAGGCTCATCGAAAGCGTGCGGGGAATCGGCGTCGCCGTAAGCGTGAGCACATCGACTTCAGCGCGGATTTTGCGGAGCACTTCCTTTTGGCGCACGCCGAAGCGGTGCTCCTCATCAATGACGACGAGCCCCAGATTTTTGAACTGGGCTTTGTCGGAAAGAAGTTTATGCGTGCCGATCACGATGTCGACCGTGCCGTCGGCTAAGCCTGCGAGTACTTTGGCTGATTCTTTTCCGGTGCGAAAGCGTGAGAGTTCGGCAACCGTCACCGGCCAGGCACGGAAGCGGTCGCGGAACGTGGCGGCGTGCTGCTCGGCCAAAAGGGTGGTCGGACAGAGAACCGCCACCTGACGCCCCGACATGGCGGCGATAAAGGCGGCGCGAAGCGCGACTTCAGTTTTGCCGAAACCCACATCGCCGCAGACCAGCCGGTCCATCGACTTCCCGGAAGTCATGTCGTCGACCACTGCATTGATGGCCGTGGACTGATCGGGGGTTTCATCAAAAGCGAAGCCTTCGCGAAAGGCTTGATAGTCTGCCGGATCGATCTTGAAGCGTATGCCTTCACGCGTGCGGCGAATGGCATACAGATTTAAGAGCTCGGCCGCCGTATCACGAACTTCCTGCGCGGCCTTGCGCTTGGCCTTTTCCCAATCGCCGCGCCCCAATTGATGGAGCGGCGCATGCTCCGGATCAGCGCCGGCATAGCGCGAGATGAGCTGCAGATTGGTAATGGGCACGAAAAGTTTGGCGTCGTTCTTATAGGTGATCTCCAAAAATTCCGCGTCGCCGTCCGGCGTCTCCATATGCACGAGGCCTTGATAGCGCCCGATGCCGTGGTCGGCATGGACGACAGCGTCGCCGGGCTTGAGTTCGGCGACGTCGCGTACCATCATCTCCAAGGTCGTCGCGTGCTTCACGCGGCGCAGACGATGGCGGCGGGGACTGGCAGCATAAAGCTCCGCTTCGGAGAGAATAACGATTTCCGGATGATGGAAAACGGCGCCGGAAAAGAGCGGCGCGGCGGCGATGCCGAGCGCTGAATCGGCATCGAGGAAGGTCTGCCAATCGGGGAATTCTTCTACGCTCAGGCCGCCCGTGCGCAGGAGCTGAGACATGGTCTCCATACGGCCGGCCGAGGGCGCTGCGATCAATGTGCGCACTCCCTTCATTGCCGATTCGCGCGTACGTTCCAAAAGCTTCCCGACCGGATTCTGGCTCTTGCGGTCAACCTCAATGCCGCTCAAGCGTTTCAGATCCTCGGCGTTCTCTTTTTTCTCGACCGTGAAGCGCGCAAAGTTCGCGAGCGACTTGAAGAATTCTTCGGGTTTGAGCCAAATGCGCTCGGGCGCAAGCGCCGGACGTTGCGGGTCGGCTGCGAGCACTTTGTAGCGCGAGGCCATGTCGCGCCCGAATGCCTGCAGCGCAGCTTCAATGTCGCCTAAGAGAAAGACCCGTGCATTGGGAGGAAGATAGTCTGTGAGCGCAGCCGTTTCGTCAAAAAAGAGCGGGAGATAGTATTCGATCCCCGGCGGGAGAATTTCCTTTTCAATGTCGCAGTAAACGATGCTCTTTTTCGGGTCGCCCGCAAACTCTCTGCGCCAGCGCTGGCGGAAGGCGAGGAGCGCCTCCGGGTCAACCGGAAATTCGTGGCCGGGAAGGAGCCGGATTTCCTCGGCAGATTCCATTGAGCGCTGCGTATCCACATCGAACCAGCGGATGGATTCGATTTCGTCATCAAAGAAATCGAGCCGGAAGGGACGTTCAGACCCCATGGGGAAAACGTCGACGATGCTGCCGCGAACGGCAAATTCACCGGCAGCGAGCACTTGCTTCACATTGGTGTAGCCCGCGGCGGCAAGGCGCTTTTGCAGCGTCGTCAAGGAGATTTGTTCGCCCTGATGAAAGAAAAACGTATTGGCGCCGATATAAGAAACGGGTGAAAGCCGCTGAGAGGCGGTCACAGCAGAGGTGAGCAGCACGTCTGCGCCGCCCGTCGGTGCGGTCAGCCGATAAAGGGCTTCAAGGCGCTCAGAGACTAATTCTTCCTGGGGCGACAGCACGTCGTAGGGGAGCGTTTCCCAATCCGGCAGCGGCCGAACATCCAGCTTCGGCTCAAACCACGGCATCTCCTGCGCGAGACGCGGCACGTCGGCCGGGGCGGCGCAGACCACCAGAACTCGTTCGCCTCGAGCACGTGCTTCCAGCGCAGCCTGAGCCAAAGCGGCTGCATCGCTCGTTTGAGCGGAAATCGTAAGGCGAAGCCGATCACCCGGCTTTACGCGGGCAAGGTCGTCGGCAAAGATCGGGCCGAGAGAAGTCATGATGAATACAGGGTGCGGCAAAGCGCCAGGGAAAGACTGCTGAAGCGGAAAAAAAGAGAGATCTCCATTATGCACAAGGCGGTGATCAATGGAATGTCAAACGGAGAATCCCTAGAAACGAGAGCGTTGCGGGGAATGGCGTGTGCTAGCCTTAAGGCCTTTTCCTGAGGAGGAGGAATTTCAGAAATGCAGGCATTAACGCTCAGGCAGCGAAGTTTGGTGGGCCTCACGCTTTTTGCGATGTTTTTTGGTGCAGGCAACCTTATTTTTCCGCCCTGGCTCGGCGTGCAGGCCGGAACAGAGTCGCTCTCGGCCTTCATCGGCTTTCTCATTACCGCTGTTGGTTTCCCGATTTTGGGCGTGATGGCCGTAGCGGAATCCGGGGGCTTAAAGAACCTCGGCGCCCGAGTGCATCCGGTCTTTGCCTTCATCTTCATGTTCCTCATCTATCTCTCGATCGGCCCTTGCCTGGCGATTCCGCGTACGGCGAGCACCTCGTTCGAGATGGTGGTGCGGCCGCTTCTCGCTGAGAACGGTCTGCTCGAAGCCCCGCTTTTAGGCTGGACGGCGCTGGGCTTTTCTCAGCTTGCCTATTCAGTCCTTTTCTTTCTGGCGGCTTTTTTGGTAGCCCTGAACCCTGAAAAACTGACGAGCCGTCTGGGCAAATTTCTCTGTCCCACGCTCATTACACTCATCTGCGTGCTCTGGCTCGGCGCCTTTGTCAATCCCATTGGTGAAGCCGGTGCGCCCGCAGCTGCTTATGCGGGCGCAGCGCTTGCGCACGGCTTCATCGACGGCTATCAGACGATGGATACGCTCGCGGCACTGAATTTCGGTCTCATCATTGCAATGAATATTCGTGCGATGGGCATTAAGAGCGAAGGCGCCGTCGTGAAGGAAACGGTTTTTGCCGGCTGCATTGCCGCGGCCGTTTTCTTTGTGGTCTACGGTGCGCTCACGCAGATCGGCGCAGAAGCGGGCGGTGCATTCACCGGGATGGAAAACGGTGCTCAAACGCTCACGGCTGTCGCTGACAAACTTTTCGGCACGGCGGGACAGGTGCTCCTTGGGCTCGTTTTCTTCATTGCATGCTTCAATACCTGCGTGGGGTTGATTGCCTGCTGCTCGGACTATTTCTCCGGACTCTTTCCCAAGCTTGGATACCGCGGCTGGGCCGTGGTCTTTGCGGCCGTAAGCATGGTGATCAGCAATGCCGGTCTCACGCTCATTCTGAAGTTTTCGATCCCAGTGCTGGTGGCTATCTATCCGCTTGCCATCGTGCTGATCGCGTTGGGTCTTATCAACCTGGTCTGGAAAAATCTTCATCTGCACCGCTGGGTATATCCGCTTTCGATGCTCTTTACGGGTGTTGTTTCCGTGACTGCCGGGCTGGAAGCTTTCGGTCTCAATGTGCCCTTTTTGTCGAACCTCTGCGCAGATCTCCCCTGGTCCCACATTGATTTGGGTTGGATTTCGCCCGCAATCGGCGGTGCAGCAGCGGGGCTCTTCCTCTCATGGAAGATTCCGCATGCCTGTGATCCGAGAACGTGAGTGCTCTTAAGCATTTCAGCAGCACAAACGGCGCAGATAAATTGCAATTTCCGCGCCGTTTGTTATGGGGAGATGTACGGATTTAAACGAGCGTTCAATCGTTTAAGCAAACTGGAGCTGCGAAGTCCGAAGGAGTGCAGAGCGGCCTCATCAATCAAGCGTTATTGGGTGTTTGGGCGGTGAATTTTTCCTCAAAGACAGTTCCGCATTCCTGAAAGTACTCGGTGAAGTGCCGAAAACGCGCCGAAACGCACTTGAAAAAGCCGACGGAGCGGCGTAGCCGAGATATGCGGCAACTTCTTCAGCGCGTTCCCCGGCCAGGAGTTTTTGAGTGGCGGTGAGCATAGCGATCTTCAGCCGCCATGCGCCAAAGGAAAGTCCTGTTTCTTTGAGGACAAGCCTTGCGAGCGTACGTTCGCTCATAGCGGTTTCCTGAGCCCAGGAGGCGACAGGCCTGTCAAGCTGGGGGGATTGAATAATAGATTCCGCAATGCGCTTAAGTGCAGGATGGTCGGGAAACAGCACAAAACTGATGGGGAGTTTCGGAGCGGCAGCGAGTTCCTCAAAAAGGACGCCGGCGAGGCGTGCTTCGTGACTGTGCATCGGGAAGCGCCTCGGCAGCGTCGAAAAATGCTTGAGCATCTCTATCACCATCGGTGAGAGCAGCAGACGGTAGGGCTCAGTCGGAAGCATCGCAGCCCATTCCGGATTGATGTGGCAATAGAGCGAGACAGCGCCTTCCCCAAGGAACCCTTCATGTCTGCAGCCGGGCGGCACCCAGGCTGCGGAGGACGGCGGAAAGGCAACGCGGTTCCTGCCTAAGGCAAGGCCGACCAGACCGGAAAGCGCAACCACGAACTGGCCGGTTTTATGTACATGTTGGCCTACAGATGTTCCGACGGAGGTTCGTTCATTGACGATCGTGCACTGAAGAAGTGACGTCGTGTCGTCTGGTTCAAACCCCATCGGCCACTTCGTAGCTTCAATGAAAGCGTTCATATCTCTCTGCCTAAAGGTGCTTGTTTTTATATGAGAAAACCGACGGAGTTCTAAGCTCCTCCGTCGGCAAGATGAAGAACGTTGGACGCCTTCTGACGGCAAACCGCTCTTTGTGTCATTAGAAGACGTTTGCTGTCAGAAATGGGCGGTTATGGAACCTTGTACTCAATATTGTGGCACTGAGCACACATGTTTACGCTTTGCTGGTGACCGCGGTGGCATTCGGCACAATCAAGGCCGACCAGATGGTTGTAGTGCGGATTGGGATCAAGTTTAGAAGTTTGTTTAGCAACGGCATCGAGCGACTGATGACAGGTATTGCACTGCGCGGTTGAAACTTTTGCACCCGCTTTGGGTGTTTCCTTGCCGTGACAGGATGCACATGCAACGCCGCGCGCAACGTGACGGTCAGCGAGAAACTGTCCATCGGCAGCGCTCGCCGTGTTGATGGAAAGAAGGACAAGTGCGCCGGCGGTGAGGACGGCGGCAGTAAAACGATTGAACTGCATGGCGTATACCTCAAAGGATCAGGCGTTCTTGCGGGAAGCGGCGCGGCCGGCTGCATGACGAGCAGCAACGCGGCCGAAAACCATGCCGCCGCCCAATTGGTTGCCGCCGATATCGTCATAGACCCAGACGCCGCCAGCAGCTGCGCCAGCAGCATAAAGACCCGGGATCGGACGACGCTCAAAATTCACAACCTGTGCGTCCTTGTTGATCTTGGGTCCGCCAAATGTGCTGGCCATGCCGCCAGCAGCCGGAATCATGTAGAAAGGTCCCGTTTCAAGCGCATGCGGTTCGTCGTAGTCGTAGGGCGGATCCAGTTCCTTTGCTTTGCCCGCTTTCACTGCGGCATTGAATTCACGCACGGTCTCAACGAGATTCTTTTCCGGTACGCCGGCCTTTTTGGCAGCTTCCTCAATCGTGTCGGCTTTAATCACTTCAAAACCGAGTCGTGCGAAGCGTTTGATCGTGTTCGAGAGAATCTGTGCGTTCTTATCGGCGTCAGCACCAATCAGCATGAAGCTGCGGTTGTCCTCGGTGCGCTCGGCAATGGCCTTTGCTTTCGGAACCTGCAGCCAGGTTTCGGGAACAAATCGTTTGCCTTTCGTATTGACTTGAATGCCGTAGCCAGCATGCATGAGCGGAGACGGATTGCAATGACCCGTCGGCGTGATGGGGCCCGCATAGAACTGATCCATGTTGACGAGCAACGCCTGAACCTCTTCGGCCATCAGAATGTTCTCGCCCGTAATCCAGGGCGAGCCGCGTACGATGAGGCGCGATGCCCAGGGACCAATGTACTTGTCAACCATCGCTTCGTTTGCGCCGTATCCGCCCGTGGTGAGGATGACGCCGCCGCGGGCCAGATAGTCTTTACGGCCTTCGGGCGTAATGCAGGACACGCCTTCGACATTGAAGCACTCGTCCTTGACGAGTGAGACAGCCTTGGTGTTGTAGTGAATGGCAACACCCTTCTTTTCAAGCGCCGCCATCAGGCACCGGATCAGTTTGCTGCCGCCCGTAATGCCTTCTCCCGGGCTGATCAGACAGCGTGAAAGTTCTGGTGCAGGAAGACCTTCCCAAAGGTAAAAAGGGGTGCCGTGATCGGCAAGCCAATCGATGCCTGCGCCGGACTCTTCAGCGTAGACCTTGATGAGTTCCGGATCAGAGCGCTGATGCGAGAGCCGCATCATGTCTTCGAAAAAGGCTTTCGGAGAGTCTTCCGGGTGGTTTTTCTGAAAGCGGCTCCCAACGGCAGCAATCCAGCCCGATGAATAAACGGTGGCGCCGTCCGGGCGGTTCATCTTTTCCAGAAGGACCGTTTTTGCACCTCGTTCGGCTGCTTCAAGCGCGGCGCACATGCCGGCGAAGCCGGCTCCTACAACAACGACATCCCAGTTCTCTGAGAGACGTTTTTTGGCCGGTGCAGCGTCCTGTGCGGCATGAGCGGCGCCTGCAGCTGCAGCGGCGACGCCGAAGAGACCGGTACGGACGAGTTCTCGTCTTTGCATTTGAAAGTCTCCTTGTTCCTTTTTTTATGGATAGGGTCCTGCGGTTGAGGGGATCCATTCGGGATGCACTCATCAACCACATGATTATTTTGAATTAGGCCCTAAGCACTAGGAATCCTCGGAACAGACAAGTGCTTTCGAGAAACGGTCAAAGTGAGTCGGTATTTGAGTTTCTTTGTAAAACGAACGGCGCGGTTCATCCATTGCGATGCCGCGCCGTTTTTGCCGAAATGCTGTGCAGTTTTTTAATAAGTTGAATGGTCAAAGACTGCCTTAAGCTGCGTGAATTCCATCAGCCCGTAGCGTCCGCCTTCGCGGCCGATGCCTGATGCACCATAGCCGCCGAAAGGAGCGGTTACATCGCGCGGCGCATCATTGATATAAACATTGCCGGCGTTAATTCGGCGGGCAACGGCTTGAGCTTCCGCCTTGGGACCCACAACCATGGCGTTGAGTCCATAAGGCGTATCGTTGGCAATGGCTACCGCTTCGTCGACCGTGTCATAAGCAATCACACAGAGTACGGGACCAAAAATTTCCTCACGGGCTATTCGCATGTCATTTTTAACGTCCGTGAAAATCGTGGGCTGGATGAACCAGCCTTTTTCATGAGCGCCAGGTTCTTCTGGGATGCTTCCGGCAAGCAGACGTGCGCCTTCTTTCACCCCCAGCTCGATATAGGACTTCACGGTCTCAAACTGCTGACGAGAGGCCATTGGGCCAATCAGTACCTTGGGATCAAACGGATCACCGACCGGATAGTCCTTCACATGATCCTGCAGCAGTTTTTCAACTTCAGCGAGGCGAGCCTTCGGCACAATGAGCCGAGAAAGCGCCGTGCAGGTTTGGCCGGAATTCAAAAAGATTGAATTAAAGAGCGGCTTGACGGCGGGACGGTAGTCGGGCAGGTCAGGCAGCCACACACAAGGCGATTTGCCGCCCAGTTCAAGGCTGATGCGCTTGACGGTTTTCAGAGCCTGCTGCGAAAGAGATACGCCGACTGCGGTTGACCCCGTGAAGGAAATCATCGCCACTTTTGGGTTGAGGGCAAGCTCAGCACCTGCGCGGCTGCCTCGTCCCGATACGAGATTCACTACACCCTTTGGAAAGTCGGCTAGACGGAAAGCCTCCATCATGAGGCAGGCCGTCAGCGGCGTCGACTGGTTGGGTTTAAGCACGACAGTATTGCCGGTGAGGAGCGCCGGGATGACTTTCTGGACGATCTGCCCAATCGGATAGTTCCAAGGCGTGATGCAGCCGACCACGCCGACGGGCTCGCGAATGACGGTTGAATGTTCAAAAGACTCTTCAAAGACGACTTTTTCGACTTCGTCGATATAGGACTGAATGCGGACGAACTGATAGTCACAGTGCGCATTGGCGCCAAAAGCAATCGGAGCGCCCAGTTCGGCAGCTTCCAGATCAATGATCGCCTGACGCATGGCTTTGAAGTGTTCGAGAAACCGCTGCATCAGTGCCCGGCGCTTTTCGATCGGTGTTGACCGCCAGGCTGGCAGTGATTCGTAAGCAGCATCAACTGCACGATCAATGTCTTCGACCGTGCCGTCAGGAATTTCTGCGAATTTCTCTAGTGTCGCGGGATTCTCAACCGCAATGCGGTTGGGAGAGGAGGAAGCCGTCCACTCGCCGCCAATGAATTGGCTGGTGAAGAGCGGCTCAAAAGCGTCATAACTGGCCATCGTTGTCTCCAAGCAGGGTGCTTAGGGCAGACAGTCGTCACTTTCTGACGATCGTCCGAATCTGGAGTTGAGTGTAGGACGATGATGGAATGCCGGTGGCATAAAGCGAACAGCAAAAAGCCCGTCCCGGCAATTCACCAGGGCGGGCTTGACCTCAAATCAGCTTGAGCTGATTAGAAGCGGTACTGCATCTGAACGCCGAGGAGGTAGGCGTCGAGGTGACGATAGCGGCCAATTTCTTCTTTGGTTTGGCTGTCGTAGAGTGAGCGCTCGTGAACACCATGCAGATGAGCGAAGCCGATATCGGTCTGGAAGTCCTTGGTCCAATGGAAAGACGAGCCAATGGCAAACCACCAGCGATCCGCGTCAGGAATGATGGCCGTACGCTTGGTCTTGTCGTCGATCGGAGACGTTTCATAAGCGATACCGCCGCGCAGCGTCCAGAAGCTGTTCACGCGGAGGTCATAGCCGACGGACATGAGGTAGGTATCTTTCCAACCGTTTTCGATGTTCGTCATTTTGGAATACATACCGTAGAGGAGTTTGCCCTGATCAGAATCGAGACCTCCGACATGTTTTATCGCAGCGTTAACTTTAGTGCTGAGTGCAGAGCTGTTTGTCTGCAGGCTGTCGAAACTCGACCAGTCAGCCCAGCGGAAAGTCGCGTAAAGGCTCAAATAATCATTGACATCCCACGCAGCCGTGGCCATAGCCCAAGCCGGACCAGACACGGTAACCGAGGCGTCATAAGTGCCGTCCAGCAGTCCACCAGTAGAACCGTTGATAGTTACATCACCATTGGTGGAATGTTTCGTTTCAGAACGATAAGAGAGACCCAAACGAAGACTGTCCACCGGCTGCCACATCAGGCCGACATTGAAGCCCCAAGTGAAGTCGGTAGCTTCATAGGTGCTACTCATATTCATATTCATCTGTTGATTTTTATAACCAACACCAAACTTCGCATCAACGTACTGCAGCGCAAGGCCCGCACCGATACTGAGCGTATCGGTGGCTTTCCAGGCAACGTTCGGATTGAAGTTGATCACGGTCATTTCAGCTTTGTAGCCGTGATCCTTACGGTTCCAATCTTCGCCGTAATCTGTTGCAAGACCGTAAGGCACCGTGATGGCAAGACCAACCCAGGTTGAATCATTGATCTGGTGCGAAATAAAGCCGTGCGGAACAAACTCTTCTTTATCGCGGCCGTTATTTTTTTCACCGGAATACTGATGATCGACATACTCCAGATTCATGCCGACGCCAACGCCGCCGAACTGAACCTGCGTGCCCGGATGAAGCGTCATCGTTGCAGCGTTGTAGTACATGCCGGAAACGTCCGTACCATCAACGCCGACGCCGGCATATGCGCGGCCGAGGGCGAGCGCGGACTGTTCGGTGAGCTGGAAACCGCCGGCATAAGCCGTCGAGCTGAGGGCAGAGGCTACGGCAAGGGCCGCCGCAGCGATCTTGAAGGACGTGTGATTCACGAACGTCTCCTGAAGAACTTTATTAAATGAAGAAAATCAATCGGAATGCAATATTCCGCAACATGTGGAACCGCATTCTGCGCGAAGAAAAAGCAGAGAAATAACACGAAAATTAGGTGTTAACCCTTGGTTGATGCAAACTTCATGCAGACGGATGATGGGGTTCGATAGTGTGAAGTGAGCCTTTATTGCTTTGATATTCAAATAAATATTTAGCTTCTTGGTATTCAAAACAGAGGCATTTGGGAAGGTATGCCCTAAAGGGGGTAATCCAAAAAAAGCCTGTTGCGGTTAGAACGCTTTTGGCCGGGAAACTTCGAGTAAACCCGTCATGGCAGCACGAGGCTTGGGTTAGAGATTCTGCTCGGTAGAATTCGAAGCATCTCATTGACTGCGAGAATGCTTCCATGACCGATGCACCATTAGTCGATTTCGCTCGAATCTTTGCGCTTATTCCTGCTGCGGGGGTCGGGCGCCGCATGGGGGCGGGCTGCCCCAAGCAGTACATGCCGATAGGCGGCGTTCCCATGCTGGTGCGAACCGTGGAAGCGCTTCTGGCAGCGTCTCGGGTTGAACGCGTTTTTGTGGTGGTGAGTCCTGAGGATGCCTACATCGACCACGCTGCCGAATCATTTGCAAAATGGGGTGACCGCGTAAAGATCCTGCGTGCGGGCGGCGCAGAGCGCGCCGATTCCGTTTTGGGCGGACTTCGCGCAGCCTGCCTGCCGCCCGAAAGCTGGGTGTTGGTTCATGATGCGGCGCGTCCTTGTGTTCGACCGAGTGAAGTAAGTCATTTGATTGATGAGGTGACGGCCGACAGTTCTGCAGCGGGCGGCATTCTTGCCGTGCCGATGGCCGATACGGTGAAGCGTGCTGATGCCCGTCGGCGCATCATCGAAACCGTACCGCGCTCTGGTCTCTGGCGAGCCGCCACGCCGCAGCTCTTCAGAGCGGGAGAGCTCATCGGGGCGCTCAATGCCGGACTCGACGGCATCACGGACGAAGCGAGTGCAATGGAACGCGCGGGGAAGACGGTTAAAGTGGTTTCCTGCCGCGCGACGAACATCAAAGTGACGGAGCCGGGGGACGAGCGGCTCGCAGAATGTTTGCTTGAAGGGCAAGTAGGCCCAATGCCGATTCCTGAAATTCGTGTGGGTCAGGGCTACGACTCTCACCGTCTCGTTGCTGGCCGCCCGCTCATTTTGGGCGGCGTCACTATTCCGTTTGAAAAGGGCCTTGACGGTCATTCCGACGCCGATGTGCTGCTCCATGCTGTGACCGACGCAGTGCTCGGGGCTGCTTCGCTGGGCGACATTGGCACGCACTTCCCGCCTTCAGATCCGAAATGGAAAGGTGCGGACAGCGGGAAACTGCTCGCGGCCGTCATGGACCTCGCTCAGGCTGCCGGATGGCAGGTGGTGAATCTCGACGCGACGGTGATCTGCGAGCGGCCAAAGCTCGGCGCCCTGAAGGAGCAGATTCGTGCCAATGTGGCCAAGCTCCTCGGCGTTGCACCAGCTCAAGTCAGCATTAAAGCTAAGACAAACGAGAAGATGGATGCGGTCGGCCGAGAAGAAGGCATGATGGCGCTCGCGACAGTACTTCTGGCCAAGGCCTGATACGCAGTCGGCAATCTTCTTGATGTGCGGCTGACGCTGAGGGCGATGCGCCGAGTAGAATGGCAGTCTTTAGTGTTTCTACTCATCCGCTTTTTCGTCTTTCAATGCAGTCCGTTCCCGAACTCGCCCGCCGCGTGTGTTTCATCCTCTGCGAACCTGCTCATCCGGGCAATATCGGCTCGGCTGCGCGAGCCATCAAGACGATGGGATTTCGAGATCTGCGCGTTGTAGCGCCTCGTGAGGCTGACTATCGGACACATGAAGAAGCGCTAGCTTATGCAACGAGTTCGGCGGATGTGCTCGAGGCTTCAAAGTCCTATGCGACTTTAGCTCAAGCCCTCGAAGGTGTTACGTATGCTTGGGCGATGACGGGCTACGACCGTGAATTCGGCGCGCCGCTCACGCCGATGCGTCAGGCCGCGTCCGAAACGGCTTCTCGTCTCTCGGCGCTCGAAGGCAGCATTGCTTTCGTTTTCGGCACGGAAAGAAGCGGTCTCACCAACGAGGAAGTCTGCCTTTGTCAGGGCTGCGCAGCGATTCCGGCTGATCCGGCCAGTCCAAGCCTTAACCTTTCACAAGCGGTGCAGATCGCTGCTTATGAGATGCAGCTCGCGCTCCTCGACGCCCGCGGAGATGCCGGTGCGCTTTACGATTGGCAGGGACGCTTTGCGCATGAAGAACCTGCGCCGCTCGAGGCGGTAGAGGGCTTTTTTGATCATTGGGAGAGGGCGATGGCTGCCTGCGGAGCGCATGATCCCAAGAAACCGCGTCACTTTATGGAAGTCTCTCGCCGGCTGTTTGGCCGCGCCGGGCTCACTAAAAACGAACTCGATCTGCTGCGCGGCGTCTGCGCAGCGGTGATTTGTCCGAAGCGGGACCGCATCGGCACCAAGACGCGAGGCAAGGCGGCGATGCGCGAGCAGACGCAGAACGACCCCAAAAATTCGCCGATGCCGCCCGAAGAACGGTAAGTCTTCGATATCCGCTGTCCCATCAGGACTCTTTAGCTATTCACTTGGTTTCAAATCCCCATGTTTAAAGAAGCTCGCGAACTCATCGCCACCATTCGAGAAAAGGATCCGGCCGCTCACGGTGCAGCGGAAATCATCTTTGCTTATCCGGGATTTCATGCGGTGATGATTCATCGTTTTGCGCATTGGTGCGCGATTCAGGGCTGGACGGCATTTGCCCGCTGGGTCTCTCAGGTGGGCCGCTTTCTCACCGGGATTGAAATCCATCCCAAAGCCAAGATTGGCCGTCGGGTTTTCTTTGACCATGCGATGGGCGTCGTGATCGGCGAAACCGCGGAAGTGGGTGACGACTGCACGATTTATCAGGGTGTGACCTTGGGCGGAACGAACCTGACGGCCGGCGCCAAGCGTCATCCGACGCTGGAAAACGGTGTGGTGGTCGGTGCTGGCGCCAAGGTGCTCGGCTCGTTCACGGTGGGAGCCGGCGCCCAGATCGGTTCCAATGCCGTCGTTGTGAAGCCGGTTCCCGCCGGCGCAACGGTGGTAGGTGTCCCGGGACGTATCGCGGTTTCTAAAAAGACGCCGGCGAAAGCCCCAGAGCCTTGCAGCCAGCCGGAGCGCGAGCGCGGCGTTCACGCGGCAGCCGCCGCTTTCCATGCATACGGTCTCGAACCCGGCATGCGCGACCCGTATGCCACCTCTATTCTTGAGCTTGTGCGTGTTGTTGAAGCCCAGCAGTGTGAAATTGCCCGTTTGAGCGAGGCACTCGCTTCGGCAACGGGAAAGAAGGTTGAGCCGTCGCCCGACGCTCACTTCGATACCACAAAGCTTTGGCCGAGCGATCGTGCCCCGCAGCAGAGTAAAAACGAAACCTCCCCCGAAACGCCGGACGCAGCCAAGGAACCAACGAAAGAGCAACCCAAGGCACCGTCGGATAAGGTCTAAGCAGGGCTGACGACATCAAGGCAGAGCAAGGCCGGCCGTTCTCACGAATGGGCCGGTTTTGTGTTTCTGGCGCTTGGGAGATTTCTGCAGGTGCATTGCGCAGCAACAGGTATTTTGGGTGTGTTTTCTTCAGATCGAACGGAATTGTTTGCGCATTAGCGACGAATAGAGAATAATTCTCATTAACATTTAAATGTTTTGAGGAGACCGTCATGAGCGAAGGCACAATGCATCCGTTGGCGCAGCCGGTTGGCCGTACGCATGCTGCGGGCGCCTTCGATTGGCGTGCGGTGCCGTCGGCGGATCCGAGAGCGTCTGCATTTGCGCTTGACACTGCGCCTGCGCTCCCGGCGGCGGCTGAAGAATTCTCCGGCGAAGCCTGTCGTGAAATCGTCGAAGATCTTTTAGACCGCACGCGCACAGGGGCGGCCGTCGCTGAGGTTCATGCGCCTTTTTGCGAGTCCAAATGCGACGGCTGCGGCTGCTGGCAGCATGCTTATAAAGAGCTCGAAAGCCGTCGCTGGGCCGACGCACTGGTTCGTGAAATGGCGGCGTGGGCGGATACGCATGCCCAGGCGGGAGCGCCGATTCAGGCGCTGCGCTTTGGCGGCGGAACGCCGAGCGCTTTGGAACCTGTCGACATCCTCCATGTGCTGGCCAAAGCCCGTCAATATCTGCCGCTTTCCAACGACTGCAGCATCGAGCTTCAGGCACGTGTGCACGGATTTTCGGAGGAGAAGATTGAGGCTGCGCTTGCGGGCGGCGTCACTCGGTTTGTCCTTCCGGTAAGAAGTTTTTCGACGGAAGTGCGTCAGGCCGCTGGCCGGCTTGATGCCGGTGAGGCTGCCGAAAAGCTCCTCAAGCGTCTGACTGAATATAACGAAAGTGCGGTTGCCGTCGAACTGAATTTCGGTCTGCCAGGGCAGTCGCTTGAAGTATGGACCGCAGATCTTGAGCGGGCATGCCAGCTGCCGCTTGACGGCCTCATGATTCGCGCTGCCGGAGAACCAGACATGTTGGGTGAGGCGGCCAAAACGTTTCGAGCGGCGGATCCGGCCCTAATGGCTCGAATGCATGAACGTGCTTTTGAAGTGCTCGCCGACAACGGCTGGGAGCGGCGGACAGCGCTGGCTTGGAGCCGCTCTGAGCGCGATCGAACAACCTTTGATGTGCTCGCTGCCGGTGATGCGGACAAATTTGCCTTCGGATGCGGCGCACACGGAAGACTCTTTGGCCGTGAGCTTTTGATTGAGCCCGAATTGGGTGAATGGCTCTCGGCAGTTTGGATGGGGCGGCGCCCCGTATCGTCCGTCGCGGAGCCAAAATCAGGCTGGCGCGCAGCGGCGCTCTTAGCTCAGGGGGCACTCCTCGGGCGTTTTTCGCTCGAACGCATTGAACATGCGAGCGGTCTGCGCATCACAGAGTCGCTCGAGCCGCTCTTTGATGACTGGACTGCTGCCGGGCTCCTTCGCCGTACTGGTGCTCTTGGTACTTGGATTCGTCTTACCGATGCAGGACTTTACTGGCATCAGGCGCTTGCGGCTCGTATGGCGCTCAGAGTCGATGCCGCAGAACTGCTCGAGCTGCCGCACCGACTGTTGGGCGGCCGCCGTTTCGAAGCCGCTGCTCAAATTATTCCTGCCGATGTGTGGGAGAGCGCAGAACGGGCTGCGGCGCTCTCTTGATTCATTATTCCTTCAGAGCCGGACCCGGATCGTTTGATTTTGCTTGAACGGTCTGGGTCTCTTTTTGGCTTGCATAGGTGCGCTTCGCAGCTGTCAGTCTCAAGTCGTTCGGCTGAAGAGTCGCCATGACAAGCACCATCTTAGGGCTTTCAGGATGGGAGGCTTCGTTATCCCTAAAGAGATATTTTTTGTTCTAAAAAACTAGGAATATCAATATAAAATGATCGTTATGACGTATGACGATGAAAACTTGCTAAAGGATAGTATTTAAGGAATATTCCTATATAATGCGAATCCTTCTCATTATTGTTCGTGTTATACATACGGACAGTTCTCCATAAGAGGCCGCATTTTGTCTGAAAGCCCCGCACCTAAGCCCGCAGCCCCAACCTTTGAGTCGGGTGCTCGCGCGATGAATGAAGCGCTCCAAACTAAAGGCGTTGAAGCCTATTTTGCTGATGCGTCTGATCCGCTGCACAAGGCTTTTATTGCCAAAGCAGCGGTGCATTCGGGGCCCGGCGGTCGGCCGCTGATTGGAGAAGAGGCTGAGAAAGCCATTGACAGCCACTACGACACACCTCGCTCGGGGCGGTCCCTTGCCTATATTCATGTGCCGTTTTGCGAGACGCGGTGCCTTTACTGCATGTTCTATCAGAACCCCTGGAAGGAAGAGGCAACGACAGAATATGCCAAGCAGCTCGTGAAGGAACTTGAGCTTTGGAGCGATCGTGCGGCACAGAATGCGGCGCCCATCAATGCGCTTTATTTCGGCGGCGGCACGCCGACGGCTTTTTCACCCGACGATATCCGTCTGGTGATGGGAGCGGTGAAGAAATATCTGCCGCTCGCAAACGACTGCGAAATTACGCTCGAAGGGCGAATTCACAATTTCAGTGACGCCAAGATGGATGCGGCTATCGAGTCCGGCGTCAATCGCTTTTCACTGGGCGTGCAAACCTTCAATACGCAAATTCGGCAGTCGGTGATGCGCGTTGATGATCGCGACACGATCATCCGCCGTCTCGACAAGCTCTGCTCCTACAACAATGCGTCCGTGGTCTGCGACATGATCTACGGATTCCCCGGGCAGACGATGGAGGTCTGGGAAGACGACCTGAAGACCGCCGCTTCACTGCATCTCGACGGGGTGGACTGCTATCAGCTCAACGTTTTTGAGAAGTCCCCGCTCGCCCGCTACATCGCCAACGGGAAGCTTCCGCGTGCGGCGACCTCTGACGAAAAGGCGGATTTCTTCGCCAAAAGCGTTGAATATTTCACAAGCCAGAACTGGCGCCGGCTCTCCAACAACCATTGGGGCCGAACGATTCGTGAACGCAATATCTACAACGCCTGGGGTAAGAGCGCCTGCGACTGCCTGGCCTTTGGCTGCGGAGCGGGCGGACGTCTGGCGGGCTATTCCTACATGATGGAACGTAAGCTCGCCGACTATTACCGGCTGCTCGGCGAAGGCAGAAAGCCCGTCGCCTTTGCGATGGCGCCGACACACAACTGGCACCTGCTGCGCACGATTTCCTCTGAAATGGAGTCGGGCGCCATCAATCTCAAGGCCATCGGCCGACAGTTCGGCGGACTTCCGCTTGAAGACCTTGCCAAGGTTGTGCTCTCACAGTGGTGTGAGGCAGGGCTTCTCGTCAAACGCGGCGATTGGTATTACCAAACCGTTGCTGGTCAGTATTGGCACGTCACACTCGCTCAGCTCCTGATGGACTTTTTGTCACATCAGCTGCCCGAACCCGAGAGCGAGCAAAAGATGGACATGGGTGCTCCCGATTCGATGATGAAGATGGCGAGTGCGGGCCACCACGCGCATGGGCAGATGCCGCCGGGCATCTTAAAGATGCTCGAAGGCATGCCTCGCGACATGATCATTGAAATGGCCAAAAAAATGCCTAAAGAAATGATTACTCAGATGGTCGCTCAGGCGCCCAAAGATGTGATCGAAAGAGTCCTCGGCGAGGACGGACTTCGCGAACTTGGCGTTCGCTGAAGTTTTATCCAAAACAATAAAAAGCACTATTTCCCACAGCGAATCCCTCCAGTTTCTTTTTAGGACCAAGAAGAACTTAGTGGACTTATCCATGAAAACTTATACCCACAACCTTCTTTCTGCCGCTGTTGTTGCTGCAATTACTTTTTCCGGTGCGGCGATTGCCGATGAATATCAGACGCTTGAAACCACAACGGTTACCGCTGGCCGTTTTGAGCAGGACTTGATGGAAACGCCGATGAGCGTTTCCGTGATCACAGCAGACGATATTGCTAAGAGCGGCGCTCAGTCGATTGGTGCGCTGATCGAGTCCATGACCGGTGTTCGCATCAATAACGACGGCGGTCAGGGTATTAAGCGCGCGAAGATCCGCGGTGAAGACGCTTTTCGTTCGCTCGTCATGATTGACGGTCAGAAGATTTCCGAGCAGAAGTCAATGTCCGGATCACCCATTCTGATCGATCCGGCCATGGTTGAACGCATTGAAGTCATCAAAGGACCGGCATCTGTGCTTTACGGTTCCGACGCTATTGGCGGTGCGATCAACATCATCACGAAGAAAGGCGGTACAAAACCGGTGCAAGGCGAGGTTGGTGCCGGTATGAACACCTCCAACTCCGGCAAGTCTGTCAACGCGTCGGTGTACGGCGGCGTTGAGGGCTGGAAGTATCGCATCGGTGTTGCCCACGAAGACGGCGACAATCTGAAAACGCCTGTCGGTGATATGAACCACACGAAGTTCAATTCGACAGGGGCAAATCTCTTTGTGTCGTATGACATCAATGAAAAGGCGACCGTTGGCGCTACGTTGGATCACTTTGACCTGGATTTCATGTCAGGCAGTGCAGAGCCGGGATATGAGCCGTTCTATGTAGATGTGCCGGAATGGAAGCGCACAAAATTGGGTGTGTTTGGTGAGTTGCATGATCTAACGGAATCATTGAAAAAAGTTCGTTTTGATGTTTTTTATCAGAAGAACGATAAGACAATGAACAACCATGTTGAAGTGATAAATAGCCCCGTTGTTGTTGATAACTATGCAGATAATTCACTTGACCAATATGGTTTTTCCTTGCAAACGAATTGGTCTGTTTCTGACTCTACTTTCATCGTTGCAGGGTATGAGTTCAATAATGACGATTTAGATGCTCAAAGTCATGTACATACTGTTGGTGATACTCCAGCTATGCCTACTATGCCGAGCATGCATATCGATACGGAAAAGCAGGGTTTCTTTAAGGGTGCTATGACCACTCATGCACTTTTTGCATCGGCTGAAACCAATTTAGTAGATACGGTCACACTTTCTTATGGTGCTCGCTACACCTACGTTAAGACCGACATGGATGACATTCATGGCTATAAGGTCTATAACCCAAGCAATACCACACCACAACGACCATTCAACCCGGATCAGGAACTTGGTAAGGCTGGCAAACAGCATGATGACCGTGTTGTTTTCAATGCGGGTTTAGTTTGGCATCCAGTCAACGATTTAGCCTTACGTGCTAATTGGGCTCAGGGGTTCCGTGCTCCGCTTTTGCAGGAACGTTACATTGCAACCAGTATGGGTAGCACCAGCACAACATTGGGTAATCCTGATTTGAAGCCTGAGACGTCCAATAACTTTGAAGTCGGTGCACGTTGGATGTCAAACAGCATCATGCTTGATGCCGCGATGTTCTACTCGAAAGCCAAGAACTACATCCAAGCTTTGCCAATCAGTTCATCTCTGTCTCGTTATGAAAATGTCGGCGAAGCTACGACGTACGGCCTTGAATTGACTGGTTCTTATGAAATTAAATCCATCGGTCTCGAGCCGTATGTGAATTTGACTCTCATGCGCCGTCAGTTTGATTACGGTAATGTGGAAACCTATAAGACAGCCACTCCTGCTGTTATCGCTCGCTACGGTTTCCGTTGGAACGGCGAAGCAAATGGCTTGGGTCTGCATGCCGACGCATATGCTCGAACCATTTCAAAAACGGAGTATCAGGATCCTTCTGCTACTGCTCGATCTGATTCGAGCTATCGCCTCGGCGGCGCCACGACTTTCAACCTGACGGGCGGCGTGACGTTTGGCGACCAGAAGCAGTATGGCCTCGATGCGGGTTTCTACAACATCTTTGACAAGGCCTATCGCGAACAGACCGCGATCTATGAACCGGGCCGTTATCTCGCCGTTAAGCTCAATGCGAAGTTCTAACTTCATTCTTTTGAGCTGAAAAAAGCAAGTCGCAGCGCCCTGTATCTCGTCCTAAGAGGTGCAGGGCGCCGGTCGACTTCAGCAAGTCATTTTTTATTCCAGGAGCCGTCACTGCGATGACAACGACCAAGCCTCAATGGATTAAAAGGCGTTGGGAACCGAGAGAGCTCGTGCTCATCGGTGTCTTTGCCGCTGCCGCCAAACTCTCGAGTCTCTTGATTGCACTCGCGGGCGGCGGGATGAATCCCATTTCGCTCCTGGGAAAGAATTTGGTCTATACGACCCTCATGATCGTGCTGCTCACCAAGGTTCCGAAGCTTTGGACGCTCACGCTCTTTACTGTGGTGAGCATGCTCGTAAGCGTCCTGCTTTTGGGCGGAAGTCTGACGCTTCTCCCGGCAGCCTTGACCGGCGCTCTTTTGGGTGAACTTTTCGTCGTGCTTTCGGGCGGCGTTCATAAGCCCTGGGCGCCTTGGGTGGCGGTCGGCGTCTACGACTTCGTGAGCAAGATGCTTTCGCTCGGGGTGTCCTATCTCTTCCTGCGAGAGACCCCGGCATTGATGACGATCATCATCCCGATCGTGCTGCTCGGTTATGCGGGCTCTGTGATTGGTCTCTGGTTTGGATGGAAAACTGTAGGGGAGCTCCGCCATGCGGGTTTTGTTCGTTAAAGACGAGAGCTCAATGCTGCGGGGGCTTGACGCCAAAACAAAGCTCTCGGTCATGCTGGTCACCGCCGTACTTGTTGTGGCTTGTTCCGGCGTCATAAGCCAGATGGTGCTCTTTCTTTTCACGCTTGTCTACGTGCTGATGCTTAAGCGCCCGAAGCTCGTGACGCTGCTCTACATTCTTATGGCCGTGATGATGGCGGTGTCAGCCGGGTTCGGGTGGCTTATTTCGCTCTGGGCGCCGAAGCTGGGCGGTCTCTCCGCCCAAGCGCTCTTCGTTCCGTTTCTGCGAGGCGTCTCCATGATGAATGTGGTGATGGTGCTCGCACTCACGACGCGTGTTGAGGACTTGCTGGGAACACTGGAGCGTTTGCATCTGCCCTTTGTTGTCTTTTTGCCGGCAGTAGTCATGCTTCGCTTCATCCCGACCTTCACAAACGATATTCGTCAGGTCTGGGAGACGCTTCGTATCCGCGGCTGGCCGATGGGACCGGTGATGATTACGACGCACCCAATCCTGTCGGCTCGCCTGCTGTTCACGCCGATCCTCTTTCGCGCACTCAAATCCTCTGAAACGCTGGGTATTGCAGCGGAATTGAAGGGCATCGGTACGGCGCACCGCACGGTGCTCCCAAAGGCGCCGCCGCTCTCCCAACTCGATCGAAACATCTTTATAGCGATGGGTGTCTGCATCGTTCTGGCGCTTCTCGCTGAAATCTTCCTGCGCGAGCTCTTTATGACGCCCGGCGCTGTCATGCCTTGATTAAGCCCATGCACGCGATTGAACTGAAGAAAGTTTCCTACCGCTACAGCGGTGCCGAACCAGACTCGCCGGATGCGGTTCGATGTCTTGATCTCACGGTTGATGCGGGCGAGCTTAAGCTTGTTACCGGCGCTTCGGGCTGCGGCAAGACGACGGTCATGCGGCTGGTGAACGGCCTGTGTCCGCAGATCTACGGCGGCACCCTGTCGGGTGAAGTATTGGTCGACGGCAATCCCACGCAGGATACGCCCGTGGCGGTGCTCTCAGAGCATATCGGCACGCTTTTCCAGGATCCCGAAGAGCAGTTCTTCGCGCTCAATGTGGGCGATGAGATCTCCTTCGCGCTCAAAAGCCGCGGCGTGCCGTTTGAAGAAATCGGTCCCCGCGTAGACCGTGCTGCCAAGCGCATGGGGATTGAACATCTTCTCGCGCAGGACATTCACGAGCTCTCTGAAGGGCAAAAGCAGAAGGTCGGACTCGCCTCGATTCTCGCGCTCGGCCCCAAAGCGCTCATTCTCGATGAGCCGAGCGCCAATCTGGATCCGGAAGCCACAGTGTCGCTTGCCGGCATCCTCGGTGAACTCAAAGCCGAGGGCGCTGCCATTCTCGTGGTCGACCATCGTCTTTACTGGCTTAAAGGCTTGGTTGATGAGGTCCTCGTCATGCAGGCCGGAGCGGTGGCGGTTCGGGGCCCGTTCTCTATCCTTGACGACGCGAATGTGCGCCGTCTTTACGGGCTTCGCCAAGCCGAGGTGGAGGATCTCCGCCCGACCCTGCCGCGCATTCCGACGGCACTGGGAGACGGGACCGTGCCGGCGGGCTTTTTTGCGGCCGAACACGTCTCCTTTACGTATAAAGGCGCTCAAAAGCCCATCTTCAGCAACGTGAGTTTTTCGGTTCCCGCAGGGATTACGGCGCTGATCGGTGCAAACGGAACGGGCAAAACAACGCTGGCGCGCATCTTGACCGGGCTCAATGAAGCCCAAGGCGTCTTCTCGATTGAGGGCCGGCCCGTTGACCGGGACGGCCTCATGCCGCATTCGGGGCTGGTGCTCCAAAATGCCGACCATCAGCTTCAGATGCGCACCGTGCGCGAAGAGGTTGAGGCTTCGATGATTGCAGCCAAGTCCGCAGCGAAAAAGCACGCGGCTTTCTGGCAGCGTCTGAAGACGCCGAAACTCACCGCTGAAGAAGAAGCGTGGGTCACGGAGCTCCTCACGACGCTGCGTCTGGCCCCGCTCGCGGAACGCCATCCGCAGAGTTTGTCGGGCGGCGAGAAGCAGCGCGTAGTCATTGCTTGTGCGCTCGCCAAGAATCCGCAAATTCTGATTCTGGATGAACCGACGTCAGGGCTCGACGGCGCCAATATGGCCTCCATTTCCAAGCTGCTTAAGGCCGAGGCTGCCCGAGGCCGAGCGGTTTTCCTGATCACCCACGATCTGGAGCTTCTGCAGGCCTGCGGAACTGCGCTCGACATGAAGGATTTGCAGCCAGCTGAAGCTGCCCAATGATTTTTTTTCAGACTTTGCACAACCTTTTTTTCACTTCATAAAGGAAACATCGCCATGACCAACTGCTGCTGCAAGAAGCCTACGGCTGAACAAGCCAAGATCATTGAGGAAATGCTGGCCGCGCCCTATCCGGTGACGGTGAGCTCCATCGCCGGCCGACTCGGCGTAACGGATCTTGAGGCCGCCGAACTGCTGCCGGAAGCCAACTGCACCTTCGTCAAGGGCGACATCACGGAGCGCTTCACCGAAATTTGGGCTGAACTTGCTTCCTGGGAAAAGATCACGCTTTTCATTCAGCATGAAGGCAGCATCTTTGAAATTCAGGGTCAGCTCCATGAGGGAAAGATTGCTCAGGGCTACTACAACATCCTCGCCAAGTCGGCGACGATCGGCGGCCACATGAAGTATGACGCCTTTTCGGCCGTGGCTTTCACGACCTTCCCCTTCATGGGTCGCGAGTCTCTCGCCGTGCAGTTCTTTACCAAGGAAGGCAAAACGGCCTTCTCGGTTTTCGTCGGCCGAGAAAACCATCAGCTCGTCGAATCCGTGAAGGAAAAATTCATCGCCGCCCGAGCCAAGTTCTCGGTCTGATTCATCCGCTTTAGTCTCTCGAACCGCTTTTGCCTCCGAAGATCGCATCCCCCAACGATCTCGGAGGCTGCGCATTAAGCCCCTGCGAAGGGAGATGCGTTAGAAAGGCGGCTCGCTGAGATCGTGAGCAAACGGCTCGCCGTCATTCTGGCTCAATGGTGCTTGGGACGGGAGTCATATTTACGCCGCAAGCGTGCTACGAACACGCTGCGGCGAATCGCTTTATTCTGACTGCGCAGACGGACTGCGTTTAAACGGTCCTGCGTTCATTACCATTTTCGAGGAGATTCCCCATGACTGCTGCCGCCGCCAAGCCTCTTGTCGTCATCAGCTCCCGTACGGGCAACACCATGATTCTCGGTCACGCCATCTGCGACGCGATGCCTGGGGCCGTCCTGGTCAAGCCTGAAGCGCTGCCCGAAGACTTGTCGGGCTTTAATCCGATTCTGCTCGGTTTCTGGTGCGACCGCGGCATGGCGCCTGAAGACATTCAGGCGGCAGCGAAAAAGCTCGAAGGCAAGACGATCGGGTGCTTCGCCACCATGGGCGGCAATGCTGAAACGCCCGAAGCGCTCGACTGGATGAAGCGTACGTCGGAGAGTTTGGCAGCAGCGGGCAAAAACAATACCCTCGCAGGCACTTATCTCTGCCGCGGCCGTATTGATCCGGCGCTCTTCGAACGGATGACCGCGATGATGGGCGGCAAGGTGACGCCCGAGCGCGAAGCGCGCCGTCTGGCGAGCGAAACGCACCCGGACCGCATGGATCTCGAGCGCGGCGTCGAGCGCTTCCGCACCATCTTCGGAGTGAATTGGTAATGGCCTCGGCACAGCCTGCCGTTCGCATCGACTCCCTCGAAAAACGCTACGCCTCGGGCACGCTTGCCTTGAAGGGCGTGAGTTTTGACGTTGACGAAGGCGAATTCTTCGGTCTGCTCGGCCCAAACGGCGCCGGCAAAACAACGCTGATTTCCTGCCTCGGCGGACTGACCACGCCGACGGGCGGGCGCATTCTTGTTCGCGGCATGGATACCCGTACAGATCGACGAGCCGCATCGCTCTTTCTCGGCATCGTGCCGCAGGAAATCACTTTCGACCCGTTTCTGACGGTGCGCGAAACGCTGCGCTTTCAGTCGGGCTACTGGGGCATTCTCCGAAATGACGACTGGATTGATGAAATTCTCGCCAATCTGGGTTTGACCGACAAAGCGGACGCTTCCATGCGAGCGCTCTCGGGCGGCATGAAGCGCCGTGTGCTCGTTGCCCAGGCGCTCGTTCATAAGCCGCCGGTGATCGTGCTCGATGAGCCGACGGCCGGCGTAGACGTTGAGCTTCGCGAACACCTCTGGGACTTCATCGGACGGCTGCATCGCGAGGGGCGGACGGTGATTCTCACAACGCACTACCTCGAAGAGGCGCAGGCGCTTTGCAGCCGCATCGCCATCATGAAGAAGGGCGAGGTTGCAGCGCTTGACCGCACGGAAGCGCTTTTGTCGCGCTTTGAAGGCCGAGTGCTCCGCTGCCGGCTGGTAAAGGGGGACCTGCCGCCCGAAGCGGCGCGCGACCTTATGCGCCGTCACGGCAATGATGTGACGCTGCGAATTGAAGACGCCGACGACGCTTTGCGAAAGCTCGAAAGCCTGAAGGCGGCCGGCGCGGAGATTGAAAATCTGACGGTAGGACAGCCCGATCTGGAGGATGTCTTCCTCGCTGTTACGGGAGGTGAAGCCTGATGTGGGTTCCTTTCTGGACGCTCTTTAAAAAGGAAGTGATCCGCTTCCTCAAGGTGTGGATGCACACCGTGCTGGCTCCTGTCCTCACGGGGGGGCTCTATCTCTTTGTCTTCGGCGAAGCGCTCTCCAAGCACCTGCCCGTTTATGAGGGCGTGTCCTATACGGCCTTCATCATTCCGGGCCTCATCATGATGACGGTGCTGCAGAATGCGTTTTCCAATACGGCGAGCTCGCTCATTCAGTCGAAGATTTCAGGGAACCTCGTCTTTATTCTTCTGCCGGCCATCCCGGGACCGCAGGTAGCCGCTGCCTATATCGGCGCGAGCTTCGTGCGCTCAGCGCTGGCTGGCGCCGGGCTCTATCTGCTCTGCTCCTGGTGGGCATCGCCCCCGGTGCGGGAACCGGGGCTTCTCATCGCTTTCGGCTTCTTCGGTGCGGCCATCATGGCGGCCTTGGGTCTCATCACGGCGCTCTGGGCCGAAAAATACGATCAGATGGGAGCGGTGATGAATTTCGTCATCATGCCGCTCACCTTCCTTTCGGGCGTCTTTTATTCCGTGGATTCGCTCCCGCCCTTCTGGCAGGCCGCGAGCCGCCTCAATCCCTTCTACTACTTGGTTGACGGCTTTCGGCAGGGATTCTTCGGCAGCGGCGACACCAACACGACGCTGAGCCTACTCATCGTTGCCGCAACGGCTTTGGCCGTCACGGCGGCGGCCGTGGTGCTCCTCGTTAAGGGCTGGAAGATCCGCACCTGAAGGAGGCGCTCACGCGGATCTTTCCATGACGGACTGAATCACGCGCTGCTGCTCATCAAAATACGGATTGAAGGTCAGACGTGCACGGATCCTGCCGCGGCGCTTGTCGCCCCAGGCGCCATAGTCGACCTCGCCCCGGCGGCAGGCTGCGTAGGAGGGCTTTTCGCCCTCGGGCGTACAGATATGCGAGCGGCCATGCCGGCCGTATTCCGGATTGTCGGGGGAGAAGCTCATCGCCATGTGCGAGAAGCTCCAAATGCGCTCGGACGGAATTTCATCGGGATGCACAATAATCCGCGGATCTTTGGCGGCTTTGCCCAGACTTTCGCGGGAGCCATACCAGATGAAGCGGGACTGCGCGGAGGTAAAGCGCTGCGGAATCCATTCAATGAGCGATTGGGCGTCGAGAATGGAGTCGTGCTCGGAGAGCATCACCACAGCAGGCTTGTCAAACGGCTTCATCTTGAGCGCATCATCAACGCCGCGCATGGTATCGACGAAGGCCGCGAGTCCCGGCACCGGGACCATCGTATAGCGAAAGGCCGTCTGACCGCCCATCAGGGATTCCTGAGGTTCCCTGAGCCACGTGATGAAGGGCTTTAAGAGCGGCGCGAGGAAGGTGAGATGCGTGCGCACGACAAAGGCGGGCGAAAAGAGGAGCAGTCCGTCGGCCTCCGCTCGGCCGGTAAGCGCGGCCTCGAGCGCCAGATTGCATCCGGTGGAGAAGCCCCCCAGCCACATCGGCCGCGGTTTCCCGTCGGTGCCCGGTCCCAGCTGATTGAGATCCCGCCGCAGCACGGCAGCCTGTTCATTCACGACTCGCCGCCAGTCGTCAGCCGTCGGAGCTGCCATATCTTCGGGCATGGTTCCGCAGCCGGGAAGGAGCACTGTGCGCACCAGCCATCCGGCAGCCGAAAGGTTCTTCGCTTGGTCAACAAAAGACCACGGTGAATCGCCTAACCCGTGAATGCAGAGAATGCCGCCCAGAATCGGCGTGCCCGCGGGCGGACGTGTCTCCGCTGGGCAGTTGGCTTCAAGTTCAAGCGCATGATCGTCCGTGGCCCAGCGTCGGCGCGATTCGATCCAGGCGCGCGTGTCGGCAGCATAGGCCGCAAAGGTCGTTTGTCCGAGCGGCTGGACGAGCGGCTCGGGCACATTCGGTTTAGAGGCGCATGCCGTGAGCGCGCCGGCGCTCAGAAGTGCGCTGCCCGCCGCCGCGGCATAGAGGAGCCGGCGGCGAGAGAGGCCTCCTTGGGGCTGGGAGTGTGAAATATGGGAATGCTTCATGGTGAAATGAAGCGTAGCGCAAACGACATTTGCGAAAAGTTTGCAATTGCATCTGATTTCTGCCTGAAAACGGCTTTTGCCAGCCGCTCTCACGGCCGCAAAGACAAATGCAGATAAAAAAGCAGCGTGACGGCGTCACGCTGCTCAAGGTGCTTATATCGGCGAAGCGCCCTGACGAGTGTTCGCTAACCACTCGTTTTTAGGGGGATTGCACTCGTCGGCAATAAGGGAAGAGGCTTATTTGCCTGCTTTGATGGCCTCTGCGATGGCATCGGCAGCAACGCGTCCGGAAGTGAGTGCCCAGCCGACGTTGGCGCCGGCAGGCGAATCGTCGCCCATCACGCCGCCCACAAGTTCACCCGCGCCGTAGAGGTTGGGAATGACTTTGCCGTTGCTCTGGATGAGATTGAGGTGATCATCCGTGCAGACGCCGCCCATTGTCGTGGCGAAGCGGGGCTTCTGTTCGACGATGTAGTACGGGCCTTCGGCGGCAATTTCAGCCTTCATGTACTGGACAGGGCGGCCAAAGTCAGCATCTTTTTGTGCTTTCACAAAGCTGTTGTACTTGGCGACCGTTGCCTTGAGATTTTCAGCGTTGATGCCGGCAAGCTTGGCCGCTTCTTCAAGCGTCGCGCCCTTCACAAAGATCGGAGCCGACTTGCCGTTGGCGGCAAGGTACTTGTCAGCATCTTCGTGCGAAACACCCGTTTCCGGGAGACGCTTATAGAAGCCTTCCCAAGACTTTTGATCCATGAAGACATAAGCCATACCGCCCTTTTGCTGCAGCATCGGGTCGAGAATGTGACGGTTCGACGCCTTTTCGTTGACAAAGCGCAGACCGTCGCGGCTCACGAGGATGCCGGCCTGGTCGAACGCGCCGACATTGGCGTAGATGGTGGACTTGGCCTTGCCCGGCGCAACTTCAATGCCGTTCGGATAGCGCTTGCCGTATTCGAGGAGCTGGGTTTTCACGCCAAGCTTCTGGGCCATCTGCAGACCGTCGCCCGTTGAGGAGACGGGGCCGTAATAGAGCGTGTTCTTATAGGTATCCGTGAGAAGGTTCTTATTGTTGCCGTAGCCGCCGGTGGTAAGCAGCGTCTTCTTTGCGCGGATCGTGTATTTGGTGCCGGTGTTGCCGTCAACGGCTTCAACGCCCGTCACCTTGCCGTCCTCGACGATCAGTTTTTCAACGCGGGTGTTGAAGAGAACCTTCGCACCGTTGGAGCCGATGACTTCGCGCAGATGCTGCGCCATCGTACCCGCGCCGCCCTGGAATTCAAGGGCGCGGCGATGGGAGTATTCGGCGAGGAACGGGAGGTCGTTCGGAATGAACTTGACGCCGACCTGGTCGTGGAGCCAATCGATCGTCGGGCCGACGTTCTTTGCGTAGAGCGTGAGCTTGGAGAGGTCGTTGAGGTTGTGGCCATTGGCCTGGAAGTCCTTCACCATCGATTCGACCGAGTCATCCGTCACGCCGAAGGCCTTCTGGAGCTTGGAGCCCTGCGCGACCACTTGGCCGCCCGAAATGGAAGCGGCGCCGCCGATGAAGGGCATTTTCTCGACGAGAACGACGTTGAGGCCGTTCATGCGTGTACGAATGGTGGCGGACATGCCGGCGCCGCCGCCGCCCACGACGACGACATCGGTGTCGACGGTTTCATTTTTCGCCTGCTTTTTAACAGCGAGCGGAACGAGCGCCGCAGGGTCCGCGCCGGCCTGTTTCACCGTGTCGGCTACGGCCGTGCGGATCGCCGTCGAGGTGATGGTGGCGCCGGTAACGCCGTCAACCTGCGGGGATTGACGCTCAACGATGCGGCCCGGGAGCAGCTCAGCGGCCTTGGAGCCGATGCCCGGGGTTTCGGAGTGCGTAACCTTGACGTCGGCAATCTTATCCTTCGTGAAAGTGACAGTGACTGTTACGTCGCCGTGGATGCCCGGCGCTTTGGCCGTATAAGTGCCCGCTTTAAATTCAGCGGCGGATGCGCCGACGGCAAATACCGCGGCAATGGAAAGCGTGAGGAGAGTCTTCTTCATATTGAAATCTCTGCGGTGAGAAGATGGAAGAAAGTGAAATTTGAGCATCCGCCGCCATGATGGAAGCGGCGGAAGTGTTGGAAACGGCTGATCAGAAGAGGTTATTGAGGATTCATAGCCTTGTGGAGCACTTCAAGGACATTGAGACAGTCCTCGGCAGGAATTTGACCGGGGGCGCTCGCTTTGCCGCCCACGCTCGCAAACGTGAGGTCAGAGCCGAATCCTTCGCCCGTAATGCGGGTGAGTACGCCCCATTTGCCCATGGCCATCGTGAGCATCGGACGGTTCGAGTAGTAGTGGCGGACTTTGGCCGTCGCGTTCATCACGGTGAGGGCGTCTTCAGGCGAAGCGGCCATGACGGCGAGTTTCAAAATATCCGCGCCGGCTTCCTGCTCGAGCAGGAGGCGGCGGATCAGTTCGCCTTCGTCAGGAGTGAATTTGAATTCATGATCGCTGATAATCACCTTCACGCCTTTCTTGTGAGCGGTGTCGACGAGCCGGCGCACCATGGCGGCATCGCGGAAAAGTTCAATATCGACTATATCGGCACGGCCTTCGGTGAGTACCGCTTCGTAGACTTCTCCGTAGTAATCGTCCTCGGCAATGAAGGGACCGCCGTCCGTACCGTTGCGCAGCGTCACGAGCACGATCTTGTCGCCCGCGGCTTCATAGGCGCGGCGGGTCACGTCGGCATATTGTTTGGGTGCAAGGCGGCCCAGATAGTCGATGCGGACTTCGATCATGTCGAGCGCTTTCATTGCCGCAAACTGCTTGACCGTCGCAACGAGATCGTCCGGTGTTTTGGCGGTGGTGGGCGCGATGAGCTTCGGGCGGCCTGTGCCAATGGATCGTCCTTTGATTTCGATGGGCTCGACGGCGCCGGGCTGCCAGCCCTTGACACGATTCATCGTATCGATCGGACGCGTCTTGCCTTCGAATTGATCAATGGTGCTCGCCTGAGTGACGCCTGCGGCAGAGACTGCGGCGGCGAAAGCGGAACTGAGGAGATGACGGCGCTGCATAAGGGTGCTCTTTTTTTCTGATAGTCAGTGGAATCAACGGCGAAGCAGAATCTTTTGGGTAAATTCGATTTCTGCTCCGGATGTGCAGAAGGGGTTTACTACAGTGCCTTTACTGGGCCTACCCCCGTTCGGGGGAGGGACTGACATTCTTGTTTTTTGCCGGACTCATGGCTTCGATTTCGCTGCGGCTGCTGATTCCTTTCGTCTGCTCATTGGTCTCTCTATTTGGGGCGGAGCCGGCCGTCGGACGTCCTCCGGAGGGAGAGACGCCGGCTGCGGTTTCTTCGGCCTCTCTCGCCATAGATCCTCAGGCGCAGCAGTTTCGCCCTGTGATTACGATTGCGGAACTCGATACATTGGTCAATCCCTACGATGCTTTCATGCTTCGGCAGACGGCGGCGGCCTTGCAGCGCGCGCTGCCGAAGTATTTCGTCAGGACCGTGACGATCGCTGACGCCGAGGCGAAGACTCAGATTGAGCGTCTGCGTCCGGACTTTCTTTTTGCGCCGGCTTCTTTTTCCGGCATGACCGGAGTCGAAGCTGCCCGTATCGCCACTCGGCGCACGAATCTTGCCCAGAGCGCAGAGCGTTCAGTGGGTGCCGTGTTCGCTGTCCGTGCGGATTCCCGCTTTCAATCCCTTGCGGATTTGCGCGGCCGCAGGGTCTTTGCAGGACTCCCGACGGCCATCGACGGCTGGCTTGCAGCGGCACGGGAACTCCGGCAGCAGGGGTTCGAACCGGATCATTTTTTTGGGTTTGTCGGGTACCGCAACAATGCTTATCCGGATGTGCTTTCCGCACTCCTCAACGGCTCGACCGATGCGGCGATTCTGCCCGCCTGCCTGCTTGAAGCCGTGCGCATGCACGGCCTGGTGCGCGCGGAGGATATTCGGGTTATTAACGCCAAGACCGGAGATCTCGCCTGTGCGCACTCAACGGCTCTCTATCCGGATTTGAGCTTATGGTCGCTTTCTTCCGCTCCGGAAACCGCGGTACGCGATATGACCGTGGCGCTCCTGGGGCTCAGAGATGCGAGCGGGTATGAGTGGCTTACAAATGTTTCGCATGCGGATGTCGACGGGCTTTTGAAGGACCTGGAAATCGGTCCTTATGCTTATTTGAAGGATATGAGTCCGCGCGCACTCATTGAACGGCACTTTGGCAAAGTACTGGCGGCGGCCGGGTTTTTGCTGCTCCTCGTACTGAATGAACTGAGGCTTCATGCGCTGGTGCGGCGCCGCACGCGGGAACTCGCTAAGGCGATGAATGAACGTGAGCGTCTGGCCGAAGAGGCTTCTGCCGCTCGATTGGAACTCGCCGGTTTTGAACGCCGCTCGATTGTGCAGCAGATGTCGAGCATGATTGCTCATGAAATCAATGCGCCCGTGGGCGCTTTGCGCACCTGGGCGGCCGTGATCCGCATGAAGTGTCCCCAGCGCGTTTTCCGCGATGATGAAACCAGTGCGCATGCCGGACTTGAACAGGCTCTCGGGCGCATCGACTATGAAGCGAACCGCATCGCCGACATCGTTTCGAGCGTGCGCGCATATGCGAAAAAAGAGGACGAACCGCTGGCGGCATGTGACCTCATGCCAATCATTGAGCGGGCGATAAGCGCTTTCCGTGCGGAAGAGCGAAGCGCCGAACGCACAAAAGTGGTTTTTTCTTCTGCAGTGCGTGAAGCCTGGACCACAGGGCGTCCGCTCGAACTCGAAATTCTCTTTCTCAATCTGGTGCGTAATGGTGCATCAGCGATGAAGTCAATGAAGGATTCGCTCGATGAACCTGCCGAAGTTCGTCTTACGCTCGATAAACCGCAGGAAGCCGCAAATCGCTGGCGGATACGGGTGGAGAATCCCGGCATCATGCTCGACGCGGGTTCACTCGAGCGCCTTAACCGCAAAGCAGCCAGCGTTTCAGCCGATCCTTCAACCTTCGGCGGCTTGGGACTCGGTCTTTCTATCTGTCGAGGCATAGCCGATCGGCATGGCGCCTCAATTCTCTTTGAAGCTCGCCCAACGGGAGGCGCTGCGGCTGTCGTTATGATCGATGCTCGGGATTTGCCGCTCTAAAAGGATTTTTTTCATGAAATGCATTCTGCCGACGCCTTTGGTGCGTCTTGTCGACGATGACAACGACTTTCGCGAAAGCCAGAAGGCCTTTCTCACAGCGCTTGGCTGGCAGGTGGAGGATTGGGAAAGTCCGGCAGCGTTTCTTCAGGATGACGACCTCCAGCGTCCGGGGTGCGCTGTGCTGGATATCCGCATGCCCGGCATGACTGGACTTGACCTGCAGCGGCGCTTTGTAGAGGCTGGAAGCCGCTTGCCGGTGATTTTTTTGACCGGGCACGGCGATGTTGCAACGGCGGTGCATACCATGAAATATGGTGCACTGGATTTCCTTGAGAAACGAGGGGATCCGATGGTGCTGGCGGCTGCCGTGGAGCGTGCCTGCAAAAAGTCACTTGCGGCTGCAAAGGCGGCAGCCGAAGCTCAGAGTTATCAAGCGGCCTACGATGCGCTGACGCCCCGAGAGCGTGAAGTTTTTGTGCTTGCGGCTAAAGGGCTTTCCAATAAGGAAGCCGCCGAAGTGCTCGGCATCGGTGCGGAAACCGTCAAGATGCATAAAGCTAATGCTTATGCCAAATTGGGTGTTCAGAGTTCTCTCGAGGCTTATCAGTGGCTGGAAAATCTCCCGACGCCGCAGCCCAAGGATGTGCCATGACGACGCGCAGAACGCTTCTCACCGCGGGCGCAGTCGCCTCGGCCTTGCCGTCATCGCTTCTGGCAGCCGCTCTTGAAGATTCATCCGATGCGCTCGAGCCTTGGCAGCAGGTCATAGTGATCGGTTCCGGGCTCGCCGGTCTGACAGCCGGCGCGAGCGCACTGGAGTCCGGTGCCCGGCGCGTGCTGATATTGGAAAAAGGACCGCTTGTCGGCGGTCACTCTCTTTATTCGAGCGGCTCCATCGCTGCGGTGGCGCCGGAAAGAGCCGGAGCATTTTCAAATGGCTGGCGCGACTCTGTCGAACAGTTTGTGGCCGATGCGCTCGCTGTGGGCGGCGGCAGCGGAGACCCGGAACGTTTGGTGCAGATCGCCCGCGGGTCCGCAGCCATGCTCGATTGGCTCGAAGGGCTCGGCGTCTCCTTCGGCCGTCCTTTTGAAGCCCGATCGGGACTTCATCCGCGCAGCTGGGCAATGCCGGGCAATTCTGCCGGACGGAGCTATGTCCTCGCGGTCATGGACTGCTATCGGCGTTTGGGCGGGAAAACAATTCTCTCGGCGAAGGTTGAAACGCTTGAACGACAGGAATCATCCTGGAAGGTCGGCGTAACCATTCGCTCAGAAAATGAAGTTCGCCTCAAGTATTTCCAAGCGCCTGCCGTCATCATTGCGTCCGGCGGCTTTACTGCTAATGTGGATCGCCGCATGAAGATCATGCTGCAGCTCACTGCCGATATTCATACGAGTGCCGATCCTTACGGCACCGCTTGGGACGGTGCACAAGGCGATGGTTTGGATCTGGCGCAGCGCGCCGGCGGCGTTATTGCCGAAGGTTTCGGCTTGCAGCTGCTGCCTTTTTGGGGCGGCCGATTAATCGACTATGCGGGCGGCGACATGTACGTGGATGAAACCGGCCGACGCTTCGTCGATGAGAATCTGCCTTGGAATGCGATTTCTGAACACATCCTCAAATTGAAGTCCCGGCGCTGCTGGGTGATCACCGATGCGCAGTCTTATAAGGGTGCAACGCTGAGTCTGAAGCTCATCAACGGCATCGTGAGAAAAGCCGGCTCCATCAGGGAGATGGCAGCAGCGATGAGGATCCCTCCGACGGTGCTCGAACAAACGTTCGCCCAATACAATCGGGCGGCTGATGCAGGGCTGGATCCGCTGACCGGCAAAAAAGTCTTCACCCAAAGAATCGAAAAGCCGCCTTTTTATTTTGGTGAGGAGCAGATCTATGTGCACACCACTTTGGACGGCATTTTGACGGATGCCCAGGCGCAGGTGCGTGCGCAAACGGGCGGCGTTATTCCGGGACTTTTTGCCGCTGGGGAGGTCGTCGGAGGGATTTTTGGTTTTGACCGGCTCGGCGGCGCAGGCATCACGAACTGCCTTGTGATGGGACGCATCGCCGGCCAGAGGGCTGTTGAGTTTCAAAGCGGCACTTAAATGCCGGCATGGCTCGCGCTGAGCGCTTTCTAAAGGACTTGGGGTGAGGCCTTAATGCGGCCAGAGGATTGGGCCGGCCCAGAGTTTCAGCGGGGCGGCGCCGTCCGTCCTCTCCGGCCAAAGGGCAGGGTTTCGCTTTTTTTAGATTGCCGGCCGTTGTCGGGCCGAAAAAAATACTCCCGAAGAAACGGTATGCGTTCTTCGGGAGCTTGAGCTGCCACTCACTCGAAGCGCTCAAGGGATAAGGCCCTTGAGCGCCAAGGGGCGTCATTACATGCGCTTGTGGCAGGTGCGGGAAATCACATCGAGCTGCTGCTCGCGCGTCAGGTCGATGAACTTCACGGCATATCCGGAGACGCGGATGGTGAAGTTCGCGTACTCGGGTTTTTCGGGGTGCTCCATCGCGTCGATGAGCTTCTCTGTACCGAAGACATTGACGTTGAGATGGTGAGCGCCCTGAGCGAAGTAGCCGTCCATCACGTTGACGAGATTGTCCGCGCGTTCGTCAAGTGAGTGACCGAGCGCATCGGGGCTGATCGTCTGGGTGTTGGAAATGCCGTCAAGCGCATACTCGTAGGGGAGCTTCGCCACGGAATTGAGCGAGGCGAGCAGACCGCTCTGCTCTGCGCCGTAGCTTGGGTTGGCGCCAGGCGCAAGCGGCGCGCCGGCCTTGCGGCCGTCGGGAAGCGACCCTGTGGCTTTGCCGTACACCACGTTGGACGTGATCGTGAGAATCGAGGTCGTCGCTTCGGAATGACGGTAGGTCGGGTAGCGGCGGATGCAGGTGAGAAACTCCTTGAGGAGCCACACTGCAAGCTTGTCCGCACGATCGTCGTCGTTGCCGTAACGCGGGAAGTCGCCTTCCGTTTCATAGTCCACCACCACGCCGGCCTCATTGCGGATCGCTTTCACGCGGGCGTACTTGATCGCACAGAGCGAATCGACCACGTGTGAGAACCCGGCAATGCCGGTGGCGAAGGTGCGGCGCACGTCGGTATCAATGAGCGCCATTTCTGCGGCCTCATAGAAGTACTTGTCGTGCATGTAGTGGATGAGGTTGAGCGTATTGACGTAAATCCCCGCGAGCCAATTCATCATGGGCTTGAAGCGCAGCATCACTTCGTCGTAGTCGAGATATTCGCTCGTGATCGGGCGGAAGGCCGGCGCCACCTGCGTGCCGGTCTTTTCGTCAACGCCGCCGTTGATGGCGTAGAGCATGCACTTGGCGAGGTTGGCACGAGCGCCGAAGAACTGCATTTCCTTGCCGGTTTCGGTGGCCGATACGCAGCAGCAGATCGAATAGTCGTCGCCCCAGATCGGACGCATCACATCGTCGTTTTCGTACTGAACGCTGGACGTATTAATGGAGACCTTGGCCGAATATTTGCGGAAGGCCTTCGGCAGGTTCTTCGAATAAAGCACCGTGAGATTGGGCTCCGGAGCCGGTCCCATGTTCTCGAGCGTATGGAGGAAGCGGAAGTCGCTCTTCGTTACCATCGAACGGCCGTCCATGCCGAGTCCGGCCATCTCCAGCGTGGCCCAGACCGGGTCGCCCGAGAAGAGCTGGTTGTAGGCCGGAATACGGGCAAACTTCACCATGCGGAACTTCATGACGAGGTGGTCAATGAGCTCCTGCGCTTCAGTTTCCGTGAGCGTCCCTTCAGCGAGATCACGCTGGATATAAATATCGAGAAAGGTAGAGATGCGGCCCACGGACATGGCTGCGCCGTTTTGCGTGCGGATGGCGGCAAGGTAGCCGAAATAAAGCCACTGCACGGCTTCGCGGGCATTCTTCGCCGGGCCGGAAATGTCAAAGCCGTAGCTTTCGGCCATGACTTTCATCTGTCCGAGTGCGCGGATCTGGTCGGAAAGTTCCTCACGCTGACGGATAACGTCGTCAGTCATGATGCCGCAGCCGCAGTTGGCGAGGTCCTTCTTTTTTCCCGCGACCAGTGCGTCAATGCCGTAGAGCGCCACACGGCGGTAGTCGCCCACGATGCGGCCGCGTCCGTACGTGTCGGGCAGACCCGTAATGATGTGGTTGCGCCGGGCCACGCGCATCTCGTCGGTGTACGCATCAAAAACGCCCTGATTGTGGGTCTTGTGGTACTCGTTGAAGATCTTGGTGTATTTGTCGTTCACATGGAAGCCGTACGTGCTCGCCGCTTCTTGAGCCATGCGGATGCCGCCGTAGGGCATGAACGCACGCTTGAGGGGCTTGTCGGTCTGCATGCCGACCACCTTCTCGTATTCCTTATGTTCAGGGTCGAGATAGGCGGCAGGGTAGGCTGTAATGGAGCTGACAATTTCGGTTTCACAGTCGAGCACGCCGCCCCTGGCGCGTTCTTCCTTTTGAAGTTCGGCCAGGCGTCCCCAGAGTTTGCGGGTAGCGTCAGTGGGTTCGGCGAGGAACGATTCGTCGCCGTCATAAGGGGTGTAGTTCTGCTGCACGAAGTCGCGCACGTTGACGTCGTCGCGCCAGTGATCGCCTCGGAAGCCTCTCCAAGCGTTGGTCATATAAACCTCCAGAAATAATCAAAGCATTCAAAAGTTTGGGGAAATCGGTCAGTCGCCGAACGCATGCAGAATGCGTTTCGCATTGGCTACGCGTTCAGGTTCGGGGGGCAGAACGTCTCGGATTTTGTTGGGTATTCCGAGTCGGTCCCATTTGGGGATGGCAAACGTGTGGTAAGGAAGCACCTCCACGCGTTTGACCGTTCGAAGCTCGGCAACGAAGGCGGCGAGTTTCACCAGCGCGGCATCTTCATCCGTCCAGCCCGGCACGAGCACATGGCGGATCCACATGGGTTTGCCGTGTTCTGAGAGCCACTGGGCGCAGGCCAGAATGGAGTCGTTCTTCCAGCCGGTCAGCCGCTTATGTGTCGGCGGGTCAATGTGCTTGAGGTCGAGCATCACGAGGTCGGTCGACTTCATGAGACGCTCAAATTTGACGAGCCACGCCGGATCCTTTGTGAAGGGCAGACCGCACGTATCGAGCGTGGTGTTGATGCCTTCGGTTTTGGCCAGTTCGAAGAGTTCAATCAGAAAGTCGATTTGCAGGAGGGGCTCTCCGCCGCTTACCGTGATGCCGCCCTCTTTGCCCCAGTATGGGCGGTAGCGCAGCGCCATGCGAAGCACTTCGGCAGCAGACTTTTCTTCACCGGCATGAATGCGCCAAGTATCCGGATTGTGGCAGTAGACGCAGCGCATCCGGCAGCCCTGCATGAAGACCACAAACCTGACGCCGGGGCCGTCAACGGACCCGAAGGTTTCGTAGGAATGTATGCGGCCGAGAGGCATTCGTCGGATCTCCGAGAGGGAAACAATGGCGTGAAAAACTATGTCAGGCGAAAGTCTGAAGGAAGCAGATTGCATTGCGAGGCTATCAAGCGTACGGGTTTATGCCAATCCTTCAAAAGAAGCAGGTGACAGCGGCAGACCGCAGCAGAGCAAATGGGCTGAAAGCACAGCTAAAACAAATGCTTTCTCATGCATGAAAGTAAGTTACCGGATAAGTGCTTCCTCGTAGGTACTTCTTTTGATTGATTGTACGGTTCAGCTTGATGATACGCAAAGAATTCGGGTCCGCTTACGTATTCATGATTACATTGATTTATTTTGTAAATCAATGACATTGAGGATTATCGAGGTACTTTCCTTTGAAGCGAAAAAAGCCGAAGCGCATGAAGGACGCTTCGGCTTGAGTTTGAACTTTGAAAAAGGCTGAGGCCGTTTCACAACACTCGCGCGAGGAAAGACTTTGTACGCTCTTCTTTGGGCGCGACCAGAATTTCCGATGGTGCGCCTTCTTCAATGATATGGCCGCCGTCCATAAAGACCACGCGGTCGGCGACCTCTTTGGCAAAGCCGATTTCGTGCGTCACGACGATCATCGTCATGCCCGATTCAGCCAGCCGCTTCATGACGGCAAGCACTTCGCCCACGAGTTCCGGGTCAAGCGCAGAGGTCGGTTCGTCAAAGAGCATAACCTTGGGTTCCATGGCAAGTGCTCGGGCAATAGCAACGCGCTGCTGCTGACCGCCCGAAAGGCTTGCCGGATAGGCGTCGGCCTTGTCGAAAAGTCCGACGTTCTTGAGGAGTTCAACAGCACGGGTCTTGGCTGCCGCCGGATCTTTTTTAAGAACGAGCTGCTGGGCAAGCATGACGTTCTCAATGACGGTTTTGTGCGGCCAGAGATTGAAGCGCTGAAAAACCATGCCCAGGTGCTCGCGCACGTGATTGAGGTCGGTCTTCGGATTGGTGACTTCGACGCCGTTGAAGAAGATGGCGCCGGAGGTCGGTATCTCAAGGGCGTTGATGCAGCGAAGCATCGTGCTCTTGCCCGATCCCGAAGGGCCGAGCACAACGACCTTTTCGCCCGGCATGACGTTGAGATTGATGCCGTCGAGCACGACATGGTCGCCGAAGGCTTTCTTCAGATTCTGAATGGATACGATGGATTCGGTCATGGCTCTTAGCTCCCAATGCCGTTGTCGCCGCGGCCGAGGCGGGCTTCAAGTCTGCGGATGCCCCAGGCGAGGAGCAGCGTCATCACCCAGTACACGCAGGAAATGGTGATGTAGGGTTCCCAGTAGCGGGCCGAAGCGCCCGCGACAGTACGGGCGGCGTAGGCGAGTTCGGCCAGACCGATGGCGGAGATGAGCGAGGAATCCTTCAGGATAGCAATGGCGTTGTTGCCGAGTGCGGGCAGCATGCGGCGGAAGGCCTGCGGCAGGATGATCGTACGCATGGCCTGCATGTAGGACATGCCGAGCGAGCGGGCAGCTTCCATCTGTCCCTTGTCGAGCGACTGAATGCCGGCGCGGAAGATTTCACACATATAAGCGCCCGAATTCAGGGTGATGGCGCAGACGCCGGCGAGCATTGCGCCGTAGTTCGAGCGGATGTCGCGGGCAAGCTGGCCCGAAATCAGCAAGCCGTCAACCGGGTGAATAAAGACCGGCAGCACGGCAAAGTACATGAGAAAAATCTGCACAAAGAGCGGCGTGCCGCGAAAGAAGCTCACGTAGACCGTGATCGGCCAGCGCACGCAGTAGTGCAGGAAGCCTTTAAGCGGGTTGTAGCGCGCCTGTGCGAGGCGGCCCATGCCTAAGAGCGTTCCCAGACACATGCCCAGGCAGACGCAGATGATGGTCACCTGAACGGTCGTCCAGGCGCCATGGACGAAAAGCGGCCAGTATTCCGCAATAACACTGGATTCGAAGCCAAACATGAGGGATCCTTTTTGTTGTTGTTCTGAATAAGGAAAACGCCGCGTCCGGATATGTCGGATGAGCGGCGCGCTTTAACCTTGAAGCCGATGAGCAGCCGGGGAATCCTCTGCTGCCCTCTGCTTCAAGGATTGAGTCAAAGGACGATCACTTCGTGAAGGCCGGAAGCTTCGGAGCATCCGAACCGAACCACTTGCGGTAGACCTCGTTGTAGGCGCCCGACTCGATAACCTTCTTCAGGCCCGCGTTGACGTCGTTGAGCACCTGAGTGTTGCCCTTGCGCACGCCAATGCCGAAGTACTGTTCCTGGAATTCCGGATCACGGCACTGATTGAACTTCTTGTCGGGGTTCTGCTTCATGTACCACTGCAGCACGCCCACGTCGCCGATCATGGCGTCGACGCCGCCGTTGGCGAGCTCTTCAAGCGCGAGCGGCGTGTTGTCAAAACGGCGGATGTTGGTCGATGCCTTGCCGAAGGCGTTCGAAGCGGCCACGTCGCCAGCAGAAGCATTGACGACGGCGATCAGCTTGCCCTCGAGATCCTTGAGGCTCTTAATCTGCAGGTTCGAGCTCGTGAGGATGAGCTGGTGGGCGAGGAAGTAGGGTTCGGAGAAGTCGACGGCCTCCTTGCGCTTGTCCGTGATGGTGATGCCGGACATGATGATGTCGCGGTCACCGTTGTTGAGCGCCGGGAAGATGGTCGACCAAGTGGTATTGACGAACTCGACGTCAAAGCCCTGAGCCTTGGCGATGGCTTTCATCAAATCGATGTCAAAGCCGACGATTTCTTTGTTCGGCGCTTCGTATTCAAAAGGACGATAGGTCGCGCCCGTGCCGACCGTATAGGTCACAGCCTGAACGGCGGTGGAGGCGAGCAGAGCAGCAAATGCGGCGGCAGTGAGAACTTTGGTCTTAAGAGACATGAACAAACTCCATCAATCGGAACGGTCTGCAGGAGGTTCTGCGGCCGCATATTTGAATTTTCGAAAACGAATTTTGCTGATCATGACTCAAGCTGTAAAGGCTTCTTTTGAAAGCGCAAATGCGTTTCCTGCGTCAAGTTGATGCGGCCTAGGACTTGAGGCTTAGTTGCTGATATTTGTCGACAACATGGCCATGCATCACCAGTCTAAAAACGTATGATTCGAGAGACTCGGATGCTGCAAAATCAGGTGCGGTGCGTGCATCCGGGATCGACTGCACCTCACGAGCAGGCGCTGCGGCCGGCATTCCCTCAGACTTCTATTTCGATCGCTCCAATGACCGGGCCGGCTCGTTCTCCGAAGACGGTCATGACTTGGTTCGGCAAGGGCGCAATTGATGTGCTGATACCATGCTGTTAGCATTGATTTAGCATAAATAGGAGATGCCATGGTAAACATTCAAGTGCGAGTAGATAAACATCTCCGCGACCAAGCCCAACAAATCTTGTCCCAGATGGGTATGGATATGACTACAGCTGTAAGGCTGTTTCTTCACCAGTTAACGGTTGACAAAGGGTTGCCGTTCCGTCCTACGATCGATCCTTTTTTTAATGAAGCAAATCTTCGGTATTTGGAGCGCGCCATCGCCGAAGCCAAGGCCGGGAAAAACATTGAACAACATCAGCTTTTGGATGTTTAACCATGTTGCTGGTTAGGGTATTCCAAGGGTTGGGAAGATTATTTGCAATGGCAGCAAAAGGACAAAAAATAGTTCGTCGCATCAATACGCTTGTCAACGGTCAGGTAAGTTGCCCTCTTAGCGGACAAATCTTGACCCCTACAGTTATGCCTCTCTGGTTTTAATTTCTTTGTAGCTTGTAGGTTATTGGTTAAGCAATTTTTTTAGATTGTGTTCTTTCAGCCTTTAGCTGTCGGCTGCATTATGAGGCTTGAGCTTGATATATCGGCCCAACATGGCCATGCATCACCAGTCTAAAAACGTATGATTCGAGGGACTCGGATGCTGCAAAATCAGGTGCGGTGCGTGCATCCGGGATCAGCTTCGCTTGACGGGTATGTGCTGGCGCGATAAGTTTTCATGCTTAACTAGCGATGCTGGCGACAACGGAACGCTTGCTCCTTTCTTTTTATCGGTCTGTCAATAAGCGGCTTGTGCTGCGGCCGACATTCCTTCTGGACGCTTCATGGACGAGGAAAGCCTCTTTCGCGACATTCACAACCACCTGATCCATCAGGCGCAGGAAGGCGGCAAGATGGATACGGAAATGAAGCTCGCCGAACGGTTCAACGTTTCCCGCTACCGCGTGCGTCGGGTGCTCGACATTCTCACGCGGATGGGGATCATCCACCGTGCGCAGAAACGCGGACTCACCGTGCTTGATCCTGAGCCCGAGAAGCTTTCCAAAAACATCGGCTCTCAGCTGACTGTGAGCGGCTTCAACGCTATGGAAGATCTTGAAGCCCGCATGTTGATCGAACATGCCGTGCTCGAGCTCGCCGTCAAACGACTCACGCCGATGACGGCCGGCCGCCTGACGGAGAAGGTCGGTCAGCTCGAACGCGTGATGATCTCGGGCGCCGCGGTGATTGAAATTCACCAGTCTTTCCGCCTCGAATTGATTTCGGGCTGCGGCAACCGCGTGCTGCAGGTTTTTGCCGAGTCACTGCTTACGGAATGCCTGCGGCTTTTGCGGGAAACAGGGGAAAGCCTGCCGTCGGATTATCTTTCGGATTTAATTACCGGAGACCGGCGTCTTCTGGACGCCATTAAAGTGGGCAATATGGACGAGGCCTGCGAGGCGCTCAATACCGTGATTCAGCTCGAAGTAGCCGGTGCCGCTGACGACCTGAGGCGCGGCGAAGCAGCGGCAGGCTCGATGGATAAAAAAGCATAGAGCCGCGTGTTTTGCCGCGGTGCCGCCCATCGGCCGGCGAATGGCTATCTGCCGGCCGAGAGCTTTTAATGGCGCAAGTTATGCGCGGAACACTTCCCTGTGCGCAGGTGTGCGTCCCAATATTTCCGCCACTTCAGCGCGGACATCGGTCACCTCAATAAGGCCCAGCAGGCGTTCGGCCAGTGCGTCGACATCTGCGGGCGAGAGCACCATACCGACCACCGAGCGGAACTTTTTAAGGAGCGCCTCGTCCGTGACGGGATTAACCGGACTGCCGAGCGGCATGGGAACGCGCGTTTCAAACGCTCGCCCGTCCTTCAAGGTGACTTGAACGATCGGTTCGTCGTCGTCCTTTTGACGCTTGTCGACGTCGAATCGGATCTTCGCCATGGTCTCAGCAATGCGGGGATCTTCGCGCTTTTCGCGCGTGAAGGAGGCAAGACTGGCCGAGCCGAAAACCAGATCGGCGGCCACGCTGTAGGGGATCGAGAGCTGCGCGGCATTCATCGGATGAATGGCCGTGCCCCCGCACATGCCGTAGACGAACGGGTTGATGATGATGAGAATTTCAGCAATCTCGTCAGCCTTGAAGCCATATTTGGCCATGAGATTGTCGACGGCATCGATCGAAGAATGGGTCGAGCGGCAGGAGGCGTGCGGCTTGATGGACACTCGGGCGAGTTTCCAGTTTTTGCCTAAGTCACGCAGCCAGGCGTCCGGATCCGATGACGTCGGAGCGTAGGAGTGGTTGAAGCCGCCCCAGACCTCTTCGAAGGCTTGAGCCGGCCCCGTGAAGCCCTGACGAGCCAGCAGCGCACTCATGAGACCGCCCTGAGCGGCATGGCCCGCATGCAGGCGCTTGTTCTGAGCGCCGTCATGAACGCAGGCCCAGAGGCCGCCCGAGTAGGCGCTGGCAATGCCGAGCGCGTGACGCGTCTGTAGCGCATTCAGTCCGAGAATCTTGGCCGCGGCCGCAGCTGCCCCGAAGGGGCCGCAGGTACCCGTGGAATGAAAACCCGCACCGTTGTGGGGTTCGTAAGCGCCACAGGCTTCGAGCGCTCTGCGGGCGATGTCGTAGCCGAGCACCACGGCGGTAATAAATTCTTTGCCGGAAACAGGGCGCCCGGCAAGTTCGAGTGCAGCGACGGCTGCCGGTACAACCACTGCGCCGGAATGGTCACATCCGCCTGTGTCGTCAAGTTCAAAAGCATGAGAGGCAGTGCCGTTGACGAGGGCGGCATTGAGCGGGGTCATTTTTTCGCCGCGCCCCCAAAGCGGAGCGGCGCCGCTGCCTTCCCCAGCGGCATGAAGCGTCTGCGTGAGGATCGTCGTTTCCGGTGCAATGGCGCCGGCCGTGCCGGCTCCGATGGAATCGAGGATGTGGCGGACGGCCTTTTGCGCGATGGCTTCCGGGAGATCCTCAAAGGTTGTACGAACGACGAAGCGCGCCAATTCGGCGCATTTGGTTTGATCAGCGGGAATGAGTTTTTCCTGACTCATGGTGGTTCCTTTGGATGGTGCGGGCTGTGTGCGAATTGAATCCTAAGCCGAAATGAAGCTCTTTGTCGCTCTCCGAGTAGCGTAAAGACGAGGTGGGCGACTTTGAGCGCCGTCAATATTATGACAACATTATCTTTTATATTGTCGACAATATAGAGAAAATGTCGCTCATGACGATGATGTTGTCGAAGATGACATCAATGAAACCACCACCAAAATGGAGAGAGATTCATGAGCAGCCAAGAGAGCAAGAGCCGCAGCGGTCGTTTTGACCTGCCGGCCAACGAACTGGTTGAAAAGTTCAATGCGACGATTCCGTTCGAGCAGCGTGTATGCCCGTTTGACATCAAGGATTCGCAGACGCATGCCGCAATGCTTGCGCGTCAGGGCATTATTTCCGAAGCGGATGCGCAGGCCATCTGCCGCGGACTTGACCAGGTCGCCGAAGAAATCCGCTCGGGCAAGTTTGTCTTTACCGTCAAGGACGAAGACATTCATATGGCGATTGAAAAGCGCATGACCGAAATCGTCGGACCGGCGGGCGGGCGGCTCCACACCGGCCGCAGCCGCAATGACCAGACGACGACCTCTACGAAGATGTATCTGCGTCATGTGATCCGCGAGGTCCAAGAGGCCATCCGCGGACTGCAGGCAGAGTGCGTCGCGGTGGCGCGCGCCAATGCCGACGTGATCATGCCGGGCTTCACGCACATGCAGACGGGCCAGCCGATTCTCTTCGCGCACTGGATGATGGCGTTCTTCTGGATGCTTGAGCGCGATTTCACGCGTTTTGGCGACCTCTATAAGCGCATGGGACGCTGTCCCTTGGGATCTGCGGCGCTCGCCGGCACGGATTTCCCGATTGACCGCGACTTTACGGCCAAAGCGCTCGGCTTTGATGGGCCGACCGAAAATTCGATCGACAGCGTTTCCGATCGTGACCACATGGTCGAATTCAATGCCGCAGCGGCAATGTGCTACATGCACCTGAGCCGCCTGTGCGAAGAGCTCGTCACTTTCTCGTCGCAGGAATTCAAGTTTATTGAACTCTCCGACGACTTCTGCACGGGTTCCTCCATCATGCCGCAGAAGAAGAATCCGGACATTGCCGAAAAGATTCGCGGCAAGACCGGCCGCATGTACGGCAATCTCATGGCGATGCTCACCATCATGAAGGGCATTCCGCTCGCCTACAACACAGATTTGTCCGAAGACAAGGAACAGGTTTTTGATTCGATCGACACGCTCCTCGACAGCCTCGCCATCGTGACGCCGATGATCGCCAAGATGAAAGTGAACGCAGAGCGGACGCGCCGCGCAGCGGACATGGGCTACGCCAATGCGACGGACCTTGCTGACTACCTCGCCAAGAAAGGCATTCCCTTCCGTGAAGCGCACCATATCGTGGGGTCGATGGTGAACTACGCCATCAAGCACAACAAGCGCCTCGACGACTTCACTATGGACGAATACCGTCAGTTCTCCGACAAGATTGAGGAGGATATCCGTGAGGAAATCTCGCTCGAAACCTGTGTGAAAGCACGCCGGTCATTCGGCGGCACGGCGCCCGAACGGGTCCGTGAACAGCTCGAACACGCCGATAAGGTTCTCTCTGAGGAAGCCAAAGCCCTCCAGGCTTAATGAGCCCCGCCTTTAGGGCGGCTCCATTCCCTCCCTCTTGGGTGCGGTCGTACGTCTTCCTCACACCGTCGTCGGCCGCACCCGTCTTTCTTTGAGCTTTCAGCATTGATCTGGGCTGCAGATGCTGCAGCCCGGCAGGACTTTTTCGTCTCGAAAAGTCTGGAGATACATCATGGAAACCGATCTTAATTTTTGGCTGCAGCTTTTCACTGTTGCCTTCTGCATCGGCCTCGGCGGCCGATACGGCGGCGTTGGTCTCGGCGCCGCCGGCGGCCTCGGCGTCTGCATTCTGGTGCTTTTCTTCGGCCTCAAGCCGAGTTCTCCGCCCGTTTCAACCATTCTCATTATTGTGGCCGTCATCGCCTGCACATCGATTCTGCAGGGGGCCGGCGGTCTGGACTGGATGGTGAAGATTGCCGAGCGGATGCTGCGGCGGTGGCCCAAAGCCATTACGTTCGTCGCGCCTTTTGTCTGTTCCTTCTTCGTGATCTTTGTCGGGACGGCCTACGTGGCTTTTGCGGTCTACCCGGTGGTGGCAGAAGTGGCCACTCAGGCCCGCGTGCGTCCCGAGCGTCCGATTGCGGCTTCGGTCATCTCTGCGGGCATTGCCGTGGTGGCTTCGCCGATGAGCGCCGCAACTGCAGCGCTGGTGGCGTCGCTTTCGCCCTACAACGTGTCGCTTCTTGACATCCTGATGATCTCGGTGCCGGCCTTCATCATTGCCACTGCCGCAACCTGCCTTTCGGTTTATTGGCGCGGCACGGAGCTCGAAGATGATCCCGAATTCAAGCGCCGCGTTGCCGAGGGCGACTTTGAGGATCTGGTTCTCTCGCGCACGGACGACAAAAATGCGAAATCATCGGGCCTCAATAAGGTGCGTCTCTCGGTCGCCATTTTCGCGATGGGTGTGGCGGTTGTGCTGCTCCTGGGCTTTTTCAAAGGGCTTTTGCCGACATGGACGACGCCTGACGGCCGTACCAGCACGCTGCCGATCCCGTCGCTTATTCAGATGGTGATGCTCGCCTGCGGCCTCTTCATCATCGTGGCCTGCAAGATTCCGCCGCACAAATTCGCCGACGGCTCGGTTTTCCGCGCCGGTCTCATCGGCGTGGTGGGTGTTTTCGGCATCTCCTGGCTGACCGGGACGTTCTTTGACGGCTATCACGACCAGTTTGTGTCGCTCTTTAAGACCATGGCTGAATCGACGCCGCTCCTCTTCGGACTCGTGCTCTTTTTCTTCTCAGCGGTGATTCTCAGCCCGTCGGCAACCGTGGTAGCACTCATGCCGCTCGGCGCAGCCATCGGCATCCCGCCCCTCCTTTTGGTGGCGCTTTACCCGGCAACCTGCGGTGATTTCCTCATTCCGGGCGGCGCACAGATCGGCTGCTGTTCGTTCGACCGTACGGGTACGACGCATTTGGGCAGCTGGGTGCTCAACCACTCCTATCTCCTGCCGGGATGCGTGCATGTATTCACGGGCGTAGCTGCCGGCTATGCCATCTATTGCATGCTCTAGGTACTGCAAAAGCGGTGGTAGGGCTAGTTCTTTCGCATTGAGATCTTCTAGAATTACCGCCGCTAAAGGTGCCGAAAGCCTGCCGCAGAGGCAGTTTCCGGCACCTTTAGCTCGCACAAATACCACCAATTATCAAAAGCATCATGGAAATGGATCTCTCTATTTGGCTTCAGCTGGCCGTCGTGCTTGTCTGTGTGGCCGTCGGCGGCCGCTTGGGCGGCGTCGGCCTCGGCGCAGCAGGCGGTCTCGGCGTCTGTATTCTTGTTTTGGGCATGGGCATTCAGCCAGGGTCTCCTCCGACCAGCGTCCTGCTCATTATTACGGCAGTGATTGCTTGTACGTCTGTTCTGCAGGGTTCGGGCGGTCTGGATCTGCTGGTGCGCTGGGCCGAGAAGCTCCTTCGCAAGTGGCCTCGAGCCATTACCTTCGTGGGGCCCTTCGTCTGCTCCTTTTTCGTGATGCTGGTGGGAACGGCCTATGTGGCCTTCGCCGTCTATCCGGTGGTGGCCGAAGTGGCCGCCTCGGCCAAGGTTCGTCCTGAACGTGCTGTGTCGGCCTCAGTGATCTGCGCTGGCATCGGCGTGATGGCTTCGCCCATGTCCGCGGCCATGGCCGCTATGGTGGGCATCATGGCGACCCAAGGCGTGGCCTTCTGGCAGATTCTGGCGGTGACCGTCCCAACCTTCCTCCTGACGATCTGTGTGACGGCGCTTTCCGTTTTCTGGCGCGGCGCTGAACTCGAGGATGATCCTGAATTCAAGCGTCGTCTGGCCAACGGTGACTACCAGTGGCTCGCTGGGGTAACCGAAGGCGAAAAGAAGTTCGAGGAGAAGCCCTTCGCCCGCCGCGCAGTGGCCATTTTCCTCATCGGCATCCTTGTTTCGATCTGCGTGGGTTCCATTCCGGGTCTTCGCCCGGCATGGGAAGCCGCCGGCAAGGTTTCACAGCTTCCGATCCCGTCGCTCATTCAGATGGTGATGCTGGCTACGGCTTTCTTCATCATCATGCTTTGCCGCGTGCCGCCTGAAAAGTTTGCTTCCGGTTCGGTCTTCCGCTCGGGTCTGATCGGCGTTGTCGGCGTCTTCGGTATTGCCTGGTGTACGGGGACGTTCTTTGACCTGCACACGAAGCTGCTCGCTGATGTCTTCTCGGGCATTGCTCAGAGCGCGCCTTTCGTTTTCTGCGTTGCTGCATTCCTCGCTTCCAGCGTGATCTTTTCGCCGACAGTATCGACGACGATCATGATGCCGCTGGGGCTGAAGTTTGGACTCCCGCCGGAATTCCTGATCGGCACATGGGCCTGCTGCTACGGGGACTTCCTCATTCCGGGCGGGGCGCAGATCGGCTGCACGGCCTTTGACCGTACGGGGACCACTCGCCTCGGCACACTGGTCATCAATCACTCTTATCTGCGTCCGGGCGTCGTCTTCGTCGTAAGCGGCACGCTGATCGGCTGGTGCATCTCGAAGCTCGTCTTCTAAAGCAGAACACGGGTCTTCCGTTTTTTTTTTCTGAAAGGTCCGCGCCCGACGTGCTCAATCGGGCGGCGGACCTTTTCCTATTTTGCGTGGGCGCTGATCGATTGCCTTAGTTCGACTTGGGCAGGAGGGCTTCGATTAACTCCGCCTCCAGTTGGAGCAGCGTGGCGTCGTCATGCAGCGCTTCGCCGTCAATGAGAAAGACGTCTTCGGCGCGTTCGCCGAGCGTAGCGAGCTTGGCGGTCTGCAGATTCACGTCGTACTTGGCAAGGACTTTGGAGATGGCATAAAGCAGTCCCAAACGGTCGGTGGCGACGATATTGAGGATGAAAGCTCGCCCGGATTCGTCGGGCTGAATTTGCACCGAAGGACGAGTGGGAAAGTGCCGCGAACGGCGGGAAAGCCGGCATTTCGGCGCCGGCGGTAAGGGCTTTCCGTTGGTCAGGGCGGCAGCGAAGTCCCGTTCGAGCTTTCTCAGACTGTCGGTCGAAGCGAACTTCGCGAAGGCGTCGTTAGCCACAAAGGTGTCGAGCGCCCAGCCGTGAGAGGTAGTGTGAATGCGCGCATCGACCACGGAGAGGCCCGATTTGCCGAGAAAGGCGACTGCCCGCAGGAAAAGTCCCTTGGTGTCGGGCAGATAGAGAAGCACGATGAGGCTGCCTTCGGCCGTGCCGCGTTTGACTCTGACGACGGGATCGGGGCTGTCCGCACGTTCGGCGAGCATCTCAGCATGCCAGGCGATTTCTTCGGCCGAATGACGCATGAAGTAGACAAGATTGAGTTCTTTCCAAAACTTTTCGCGCGTAGCGTCCGTGACGCCGTGCACAAGGGCCGCAGCCCGCGCACGGCGGTCGTCGATAATGCTGGTGACGGACTTCTCGGCTTCGGAGCCGTTGAGCCGCTCAACGGCCGACTTGTAGAGCGTCTCCAAGAGACCGGCTTTCCAGGGCGTCCAGACCTTGGGGGAGGTTGCCCGAATGTCGGCGGTGGTGAGGAGGTAAAGGGCATCCAGGCGCTCTTTGGTGCCGACGAGTTCAACGAAGCGTTCAACCACACTCGGGTCCGAAATATCTTCCTTTTGCGCCACTCGGCTCATGACGAGGTGTTTGAGCACGAGAAAGTGGATGAATTCTCGGTCGGGCTCGGAAAGCCCGAAACGCTTGCAGAATGCATCCGACTTTTCTGCGCCGATCACTTCATGACCGCCGCCCAGTCCCTTGCCGATGTCATGGAAAAGGCCCGCGACGATCAGCCGCCACGAATTCGGCAGCGCCGTCATGAGCTGGGTACAGAGGGGATATTCATGCGCATGCTCGCTGCGGCGCAGGCGGCAGAGGTTTTTGACCACGAGCAGCGAATGTTGGTCGACCGTATAGATGTGATAAAGGTCGTGCTGCATCTGTCCGACCACGTGACGCCAGGCCGGCAGCATGCGCCCGAGAATCGCCCAGGCATTCATCATCACGAGGGCGTCATCCGCGCCTTTTTCGAGCTTCAGAATCTCGAGAAAGGTTGCTTGGTTTCGCAGGTTGTCGCGGTAGGCGGGGCCGATTTCAGGAGCAGCATGCCAAAGCGCTCGCAAGAGCCGCGTTGAAAACCGCGTAAGCTCGGGATGCGTAGCAAACACCAGAAAGGTGCGCAAAATGGCATTGGGATCCGTTTCGTAGATATTCTCGGCCACAATGTCCATTTCGTCGCCGCGAGCCAGAAAGGCGGATTCAAGCCGCAGCGGCGTGGCTCTCGAAGAGCCGCCGAACAGACGGTCGGAAATGGTTTGCAGCTGAATAATCGACATCTGCACGACGGATTTGGCGTGCCAGTAGTAGCGCTTCATCAGCGCTTCGGAGGCCCGCATGAGCCCTGTTGCCCGGTAGCCGAGGCGGCTGGCTAATTCCTCCTGAACATCGAAGAGAAGCCGGTCTTCATCGCGTTTGGCAAGCAGATGAAGTTCGATGCGGATCGTTTTCAGGAATTCGTAGCACTGCCGGATGGTGTGCATTTCGCGCTCGGTAATGAGATCCGCGCGGTGCATCGCCTCCACGCTGTCGGCTAAACCGGCGGCTCGAGCGCACCAGAGAAAGACCTGCAGATCGCGAAGGCCGCCCGGAGATTCCTTCAAATTGGGTTCGAGCGCATAGGGCGTATCGTCGAATTTCTGATGCCGGCGCTTGAGTTCGAGCATTTTGTCGCGAAAGAACGCTCGGGCGTCGAGCGCCGCGAAGAAGTCGTCCTTGGCGTCGTAATAAAGGCGGGCGCTGCCAAGCAGGAGCCGCGATTCAAGATAGGTTGTGGCGATAGAGACGTCTTTGCCGGCTTCGACGGTGAATTCGGTGCGGGTTCGGACCGCTGCGCCCACCGTGAGTCCGAGCTCCCACAGAGCGGAAAGAAAGGCCGTGAGGTGTTCTGCGAGTATCGGATCTTCGCCAGCTTCATCTTCAAGGAGCACCAGCAGATCAATATCGGAATAGGGAAAGAGCTCTCGTCGTCCGAATCCGCCCACTGCTTCGATGGCTAAACGGTCTGTCGGCAGCTCAGCGAGTTCCGCAAGAGACTTCACCGCAGCGTCGAGCAGGGCGGAGTGACTCCTCAGATAGTCGTCCGTGGAGCGATGCTCGCGCCACGCTTGGGCAAGACGCTCTCGGGCGGCTTGAAAAGTGCGCACGACGCCGGCAACAGCATCAGAAGGCAGTTCGTAGGGCATAAGGGCAGGATCGGTGAGAAGCGGTTGGATGCCTAAAGGATAAGAAAAAGGCGGCCGCCGCGCTTCATGCGCTGACGAGCCGCCTTGATCAGGATCTGGCCGAATGCGGCAGACCGCTGAGTTCGTTTAGAGGTTTTCCGGGAGATGCCAGCCCTTCACAAAGGCCGGAGGCGGCAGCGTGCCTTTGCTCACTGTAAGCACGTCGTAGCCCGTTTCAGTCACCAGCACCATATGCTCCCACTGTGCGGAAAGCGAGTGATCCTTGGTGACAACCGTCCAGCCGTCATTGAGCATCGTGACGCCGTAGCGGCCGGCGTTCACCATGGGTTCAACCGTGAAGACCATGCCCGGTTCAAACTTGGGCGTCGGACGGTTGACGGGGAAATGGTTGACGTGGGGTTCTTCATGGAAGCCCTTGCCGATGCCGTGACCGCCGTAGTCGCGCACAACTGAGATGCCGTTGGCGTCGGCGTAAGCCTGGCAGGCACGGCCGATGTCGTTGAAGCACCCGCCCGGACGGACGGCGTCGATGCCGGCCCACATGGTGCCGAAGGCCAGATCAACCAGACGTTTGCCGGCGATGGTGGGTTTGCCGATCACGAACATGCGCGAAGTGTCGCCGTGGTAGCCGTTCTTGATGCTGGTGACGTCGATGTTGACAATGTCGCCCGCCTTGAGGATCTTTTTGTCGCTCGGGATCCCGTGGCAGACCACGTGATTGATCGAAATGCAGGTAGTGGCGGGGTAGGGCGTCATGCCCGGAGGGCAGTAGCCGAGACAAGCGGGAATGCAGCCCTGAACGTTGACGGTGTAGTCGTAAGCAAGACGATCGAGTTCGCCCGTGGAAACGCCGGGTTTGACGAAAGGCGTGAGGTAGTCGAGAAGTTCGGCGGCAAGGCGGCCCGCAATCCGCAGACCGGCAATGTCTTCGGGCGTTTTAATGGAAATGGACATGATTGGAAAGCAAACTCCGGCATCAGGCGGCAAACGATTGAAGCTGCCGTATGGGCTGCGGAGAAAATGAATGTGTCGGCAGTCCGCTGCTCTTTATCTGAGAGAGGCGGACGCTTAATGATTTATGTTGATCAGCGCTGCCGCAGGAGACTAAAGCCTGCCGCCGCTGCGTCAATGTTCGCGATTTTACTGCGCTCAAGATATTTTTCGGCAAAACTAAGGCGCCGCTCATCTATGCCTCAGCACATCCTAATTGATGCTTTCTAAACTGAACCTCAACCAGATAGGAAAAATGTTTGCAGCTGCTTTTTCCCCGGCGGCTCGAACACTCCTGCGACACATATTGTTCATAGAGAGGTTTCACCATGAATATCCGCACTGCTCTCTTCGCACTCTCGCTTGCTGCTGCTCTCCCGCTCGCTGCTCAGGCCGCCTCGGGCGCCGCGCCCCAGGGTTTTGATGCTCCCGCCGCTGCGCAGACTTCGCAGGACAAGGCGCCGCAGGGCTTTGGTCCCACGACGCCGACCACGGTTGAGAATGTGATCAAGAACGGCGCTGATGATGAGTACGTCATCCTTCGCGGGCGCTTTACGAGCCACATCAAGAGTGACAAGTATGAGTTCCAGGACGAGGCGGGCGGCGTCATTACTGCTGAACTCGACCACGACCGCAACTGGTCAATGGTTCATCGCGGCAAGCTCATGGAGATCCGCGCCAAGGTTGACCGTGATTGGAACAGCACCAAGCTCGATGTGAAGAGCGCCAAGCCCTTGGAATAAAGGCTCGGAATGAAAAAAGTCGATAAACGGCTTGAATTCCTTTAACTGCGCCCGTAAAATTGCGCGCTTGATTCGGCTCGAGGTGATCTGCTTCGGGCCGGAACATTTCCATAAGCGCCCGGAAGCCTTGGTCGGCCCGGGTATGTACATTGCGCGCGGCCTGCGCCCGAGGTGCCGTTCATTCATCACTAGAAGAAGCGGTTCCTGCAGGTCGTGTCAGACTGACAAACCTTGGAGAAAATTCAAATGGTCAGCATGCGTGAAATGCTCGAAGCGGGTTGCCACTTCGGCCATCAGACTCGTTTCTGGAACCCGAAGATGGCCCAGTACATCTTCGGCTCCCGCAACAAGATTCATATCATCAATCTTGAAAAGACCGTCGTGATGTTCGACGAAGCGGTTAAGTTCGCTCGTCAGCTCGCGAGCCAGGGCGGCCGCATCCTCTTCGTTGACACGAAGCGCGGCGGACGTGAAATCGTTGCTCAGGAAGCGCAGCGCGCCGGCTGCTGCTGGGTTGACCAGCGCTGGCTGGGCGGCACGCTGACGAACTTCAAGACGGTTCGCGGCACGATCAAGCGCCTCAAGGACATGGAAGAGCAGCTCGAAGACGGCACCGCCGCCAAGCTCACGAAGAAGGAAGCGCTTGACTTCCAGCGTCACGTTGAAAAGCTCAACAAGTCGATCGGTGGCATCAAGGATCTCAATGGTCTTCCCGACGCCCTCTTCATCGTTGACGTGGGCTACCACAAGATCGCCGTTCAGGAAGCCAACAAGCTCGGCATTCCCGTGATCGGTGTTGTCGATACGAACGGCTCCCCCGACGGCATCGACTACGTCATCCCGGGCAACGACGACTCCTCGAAGGCCGTCCAGATCTACGCCGCCGGCATTGCCGACGCCGTGATCGCCGGCCGCGCTGACAGCGCCGTCGCCGCCGAAGGCGAAAAGGCCGCTGACGAAGAGTTCGTCGAGGTTGTTGAGGCCGCTCCGGCCGAAGCCCCTGCCGCGGAATAATTCCGCCGCGAGCTTCAAAGAGGAGTGCAGCGGACGCTGAAGACCGTTAGTGGGTTCGATGCGCCGCAGAACACTCCGACATGAGAAAGGGAGCTCGCACAAGAGCTCCCTTTTTTCTTAGAATTCTTTCGATTTTTTTCGTTCTCAATTTTGGAGTAACAGAACATGGCTGCTATTTCCGCCGCCCAGGTGAAGGAATTGCGTCTCAAGACCGACGCCCCGATGATGGAGTGCAAGAAGGCGCTTACGGAAGCCGATGGCGACATGGCCAAGGCTGAAGAAATCCTGCGCGTCAAGCTCGGCAACAAAGCCACGAAGGCTGCCAGCCGCGTGACGGCCGAAGGCGTCGTGGTGGTCTACGTCTCCGACGACAAGAAGCTCGGTGCGATCCTCGAAGTGAACTCCGAAACGGACTTCGTTGCGAAGAACCCCGAGTTCCTGCAGATGGCTCGCGAAGCCGTCAAGCTCGTCGCCGAAAAGAACCCGGCCGACGTCGCTGCGCTCCTCGAGCTTCCGCTCGGTGAAACCACGGTTGAAGGCGTCCGCAAGGCTCTCGTCGGCAAGATCGGCGAAAACATGACGTTCCGCCGCTTCGCCCGCGTCGAAGCTCAGGGCTTCATTGAACAGTATGTCCATGGCTCCCGTATCGGCGTTCTCGTCGACATGGTCGGCGGCAACGAAGAGCTCGCCCACGACATCGCCATGCACATCGCCGCCACCAAGCCGAAGGCTATCGACGAAACCGGCATCGATCACGCCCTGATCGACTCCGAACGCCGCATCGCCATCGAAAAGGCCCGCGAAGCCGGCAAGCCCGAAGCCATGCTCGAACGCATCGCCGAAGGCTCCGTCAAGAAGTTCCTCAAGGAAGTCACGCTCGTCAACCAGCCGTTCGTTAAGGACGACAAGAAGTCTGTGGCTGACCTCCTGAAGGCTGCCGATGCCAAGATCGCCTCCTACGTTCTCTACGTCGTGGGCGAAGGCATCGAAAAGCGTGTTGACGACTTCGCCGCTGAAGTGGCTGCCCAGCAGGCTGCCGCTGCCAAGGCCTAATCGGGCTTGCGCTTTAAAGAAACGGATATCGATTCCCGCGCAGCGATTGGCGAAGGCCTGATGAACCGCGCTCGAGAGCGGTTTGGGAAGGGTCTTTAAACGCTAAAGAGGGAATCGCCTCGCGCAGCTCCTTACGGCTGCAAGGGATGGCTGAAAGTCTTTTCTCACCGCATGCACGGGCGTGGAGGATGACGCCAAAACAGCCTTCTTTGAATCTATGAGTGAGCGAAGAGGCTCCGCCAAACAAAGGCCGTCCAGCAATGGGCGGCTTTTGTTCGTTTTGTCGACGGCGTTTTGCTGCTTGGCCTAAAAAGACATATAGGTAAACCTCCTCACCGCGTATAATTTCGCCCAATGTCTGCAGAGCATGCTCTGCGGGTTAATGTGAAGGTGTGAGGAGAACAACAAATGGACGTACAGGCCAAGCCCTGCTACAAGCGCATTCTGCTGAAGCTTTCAGGCGAAGCCCTGATGGGCGAGGACAGCTTCGGCATCAACCGCGCAGTGCTGCAGCACATGATTGAAGAGCTCCGTACGGCGCTGGACCTCGGCGTACAGGTAGGCATCGTGGTGGGCGGCGGCAACATCTTCCGCGGCGTCGCACTCGGCGCTACCGGTATGGACCGCGCCACCGGCGACTACATGGGCATGCTCGCAACAGTGATGAACGCCATGGCGCTGCAGGACTGCTGCCGCAACAACGGCATTGAAGCCCGCGTGCAGTCAGCGCTGAACATCGAACAGGTCGCCGAACCCTATATCCGCGGCAAGGCGCTGCGTCATCTGCGTCTCGGCCGCGTTGTTATTTTCGCCGCCGGCACGGGCAATCCCTTTATGACCACGGATACGACCGCAGCGCTGCGCGGCGCGGAAGTGGGTGCCGATATCGTTCTCAAGGCCACTAAGGTCGACGGCATCTATACGGCTGATCCGAAAAAGGATCCGACAGCCACGATGTATGACGAAATCACCTTCGACGAGGCGCTGCGCAGCAATCTCAAGGTGATGGATGCCACTGCTTTCGCGCTCTGCCGCGAACAAGGCCTGCCGATCAAAGTCTTCAACATCAATAAGAAGGGCGCGCTTCGCCGCGTGCTCCTCGGCGAAAAGGAAGGCACGCTCGTTCATTCGTAATAGAGCCTTGCTACAATCCTTTAGCTAAGACATGGGCCGGAGACGATGTTTTCGGCCCATGTTCGCACCAGATTTCAATTTAATGCAGCGCTTTCATCCGCCGGCCTGAACCATTCAGCCGGGGAACAACGCGGCTTCACGGGACGGGGTCACGCCTTCGGGAAGATGAAGTTCATGTCAAGCCGGCGCTGCGGATCTCAGGAGAATCATTCATGACTGCTGCCGATGTCATCCAGCAGACCCAGCATAAGATGGGCGTAACTGTTGAGAAGCTTCGCGACGATTTCACGCGCATCCGTACGGGCCGCGCAAGCACGGGTCTGCTCGACAAGATTCGCGTCGACTACTACGGCTGCCCGACGCCCCTCAATCAGGTTGCTCAGGTGGGCGTGGGCGATGCGCATACCCTGACGGTGCAGCCGTGGGAAAAGAACATGGTGAAGGTTTGCGAAAAAGCGATTCGCGATTCGGACCTGGGTCTTAACCCGGCCACTTCGGGCGACACGATTCGCGTGCCGCTGCCTCCGCTTACCGAGGAACGCCGCCGCGAACTCACCAAGGTAGTGAAGGGGTTCGGCGAAGAAGCCAAGGTGGCTGTGCGCAATCTGCGCCGTGACGCCAATACGCAGCTCGAACGTCTGGAGAAGGATAAGGAAATCTCTGAAGACGATCAGCGCCGCTATGAAACCGAAATCCAGAAGCTCACGGATCGCTTTGTGGCTGAAATCGACAAGGTGATCGCCGAGAAAGATAAGGAAATCATGACGGTCTAATGCCGTATGGGACGCCGCAGTCAGCAACGTTCGTCATGACTGTCGGGAAGCCGCAGAGCGCGGGCGATCCAATGCCTAACGCTTTTTGCGGCTTTTCTTTTTTGCGACAAATGAACGCTTCGGAGCGGATGATGAGAAAAACCGCCGAATTCGTGCTGATGGCTGCGATGCCGGTGCTGCTTAATGCTTGTACGGCGGCGAGCGGTACTGCTCCGCTGTTGGGCGCAGACCGAGATGCTCACGGCTGCATCGATTCTGCAGAATACGTCTGGAGTGCGCTTCTTCAAATCTGTGAAAAATGAGGCCGCAGCCCATTAATACCTGTGTCTACAAGATAAATTCGTTTTCATTTTCGAACGCTGCACGGCGTTTCACCTTGCTAGACTCGATGCCGAAATTTTCCGTTGCCGCATCGGGCACCATCGTTCTTTCAGGCCGCCGCCATGTCTAAAGACATTTCCATCCCCAAGCATGTTGCCGTCATCATGGACGGCAACGGCCGCTGGGCGCAGTCTCGCTGCCTTCCGCGCGTTGAAGGACACCGCAAGGGTGTAGAGGCTCTGGAGCGGGTGGTTGAAGCTGCTGCGCAGCGCGGGGTGAAGACTTTGACCGTTTTTGCTTTTTCAAGCGAAAACTGGCGTCGGCCGGCTGCGGAAGTGACTGCGCTCATGAAGCTTTTTGCCCTCGGACTGGAGCGCTGGCACAAACCTTTGTCAGAGGCCGGCGTTCGTCTGCGCGTAATTGGCGACCGTACAGGCTTTAGCTCTGCGCTCAATGAAACCATTGATGCGGCCGAAGCCGCAACGGCTGCCGGCAGCAAAATGACGCTCGTTATCGCCGCCAATTACGGCGGCCGCTGGGACATGCTTCAGGCTGCTCAGGCCGCAGCAGCCGAGGGTGAGCTGACGATGGAGGGCGTGGAAAAAAGGCTTTGCGCCGCGGAGCTGGGCGAAGTGGATCTGCTCGTGCGCACAGGCGGTGAGCGCCGCATCTCCAACTTCCTTCTTTGGCAGGCGGCTTATGCTGAGTTTTACTTTACCGATACGCTCTGGCCGGATTTTGACGGCGAAGCATTCGACGATGCCCTGGCGTGGTATGTTGGACGCGAACGGCGCTTTGGCATGACAAGCGAGCAATTGAGAAAAGCCGGCTGAAGCGCATTTCAAGCTTGCGAAGGCGGAGTTTCCTGATGAAGTGCTACGTTGTCGATGCTTTTGCAGACCATTTATTTGAAGGCAATCCCGCGGCGGTCTGCGTATTGGACACTTGGCTCTCGGACGAGCTGATGCAGCTGATTGCCGTCGAAAACAACCTTTCGGAAACAGCCTTTGCCGTAAAGAATGCCGGATCTTATGGTCTGCGGTGGTTCACGCCGGGCGGTGAAATTGATCTCTGCGGGCATGCCACGCTGGCAACGGCTTATGTGCTGATGCGCTTTTATGAACCCAATGCCGGCGAAATTTCATTTCAAACGAAAAGCGGCGGTTTGAACGTCAAGCGTTCCGGCGACCGCTTCGAAATGGATTTTCCGGCTTATGTGCTTTCATCCGTTCCTGTCACCGAAGCAATGACGGCTGCGCTCGGTGTTCGGCCGCTTGAGGCTTGGATGGGGCGGGATTTGGTTTGTGTTTTGGCCGATGAGCGTCAGGTCTGCGATGCGGCGCCGAACCCGGAACTCCTCCTCGGGCGCGATGGTCTGCTCACTCACATCACCGCGCGCGGCAGTCAGTATGACTGTGTCAGCCGGACATTTGCGCCGAAACTCAATGTTGCCGAAGATCCGGTATGTGGCTCCGGTCACTGTCATATTGTGCCGCTGTGGGCCGATAAGCTCCGCAAGACGGATTTGATTGCGCGGCAGGCTTCAAAGCGCGGCGGAACGCTCTACTGCCGCAGAGTCGGAGATCGGTTCAAACTTGCCGGCAAGGCGGTTCTTTATTCAGAGGCAAATCTGTTTGTCTGATCGGCAGAGTCGACAGCGGCTTTTTCATCTGCTCAGACTGCCTCAAGCAAGGTCCGGATACTTCACGGAGGCTTCTCTTAAGCCAGAATGCGGCAAGCTCAGTCTAAAATGCGAGCCAACGGCTTTGAAGTGCTGCGTCCTGATGAACGGACGTCAGCCGGCATGTCGTTTAGATCCCAACAACAATAATCACCTCCTGCTCCAAAGAGAACATCCATGCTGAAGCTTCGCGTTGCCACTGCAGTTGTACTGCTCCTGATTTTGTGGTTCGCCATCTGGGCCGGTCCGCTGGCTTTTGCCGGGGTGATGGCCATCTGCTTCGGGCTCGTGCTCTATGAGTGGCTCCGCATTGGGAACTTGGGTCCGGTGCCGGCTGCGCTCATTGCCGCGATCGAAATGATTTCGCAGTTTTCGCTCTATTGGGCGCAGGCGCTCCCGAAGATGGACTGGTTCCTCTTCATCGTGAACGGCGGCGTGATGGTAGCCTGGGGCGTGATCTTCTTTGCGGAACTCTTCCACCGCTATAACGGCTTCAAAGTGAACGTGCTCACCTGCCTGACGACGGCGGTGATCTTTGTGCCGTCGGCTTATTTGTCGCTTCTTTGGCTCTACGAAGCCGGCAGCTGGGTATTGGTTTTGTCAGTCTTCCTTATCGTGTGGGGTGCAGACATCTGCGCTTATTTCTGTGGCCGCGCCTGGGGCAAGCATAAGATGTGTCCGGCGATTTCGCCCAACAAGACCTGGGAAGGCGCGATCGGCGCCTACGTGATCGTCATCATTTTCTTCATCCTGACGTGGTGGTTCTGCGACCAGAAGAATGTCTTCACAAACTTCGTCTTTGAGCACGCGGGTTTTGTCTGGGGACTGATTGTGCTCGCCGGTCTGATTGCGCTTTCCATCGCAGGCGATCTGTGGGAATCGATGCTCAAGCGTCTGGCGGGCATCAAGGATTCGTCGCACATGCTCCCGGGCCACGGCGGCTTCTTCGACCGCATGGATGCGAGCCTGCCGGTGCTTCCGGCGGCGACTTGGATCATGCTCGCCATTCTTCTTTTCTGACCTGACGGCCGATGACCGAGGGCTATCTCGTTCCCGATCTGCCGTCCGGGGGCTTCTTTCGCGAAGAGGAGACGGTGAAGCGTTCCCGCTTCATCGTCACGGTGGGCCGCGCGGCATCGCCAGAGGCTGCTCACGCGTTCATTGAAAAGATTCGTGAAGAGCACAGCCAGGCAACCCACAACTGCTGGGCCTTTAATGCCGGCGAACCCGGTTCAACGGCGCAGGTGGGCGCCAGTGACGACGGCGAACCCAAGGGGACGGCCGGCCGGCCGATGCTCACTGCCGTGCTGCATAGCGGCATCGGCGAAGTCGTGGTGGTGGTAACGCGCTACTTCGGCGGCATTTTGCTCGGTACCGGCGGATTGGTCCGTGCTTATCAGGGTTCAGCACAGCTCGGTTTGGAAAAGGTGCCGACCCGGGCTCGAGAAGTCCTCATACGCTGTTTGGTTTCGATGGATACGGCCCATGACGGCATTTTCCAGAATCTCCTTCGAGCGGCTCGAGGACAAATCGTAACGTCGGACTATCGGTTCGATGCATCTTATGAAATCCTCGTTCCGGAGCCCGAAGTGGAGGGGCTCGAGTCAGGACTGGCCCGTGCTACGGCGGGTGAAGCGCTTTTTGAGCGGCTTGAGGAAGAAGCGGTTTAAAGCCGCAGAGCCGAGCATTCGGTTGCATTCGTTTGCCGACTCACTCCTTTCGACGGAGCCAGGATAGCGGCGCAGGAGGATCCAGAGCCGCTAAAATCGGCTCGTTTTTCCTATTTGATCAGACTCTTAAGTCTCTAGACGCTATTCATGCGATTCGCCGTCTTTCATCTCATCATGGCCCTTTGGGTTCTGTGGCGCTTTGTGCTGCCGCTGGATCTGCCGCGCCGATTCAAAGCTGCGCTGGCGCTGCTGGTGGTTGTAGCCGCATCGTTTTCGACCGTCACCGTCTTTTTCTTCGGCGGCCTGCTTTCTCCGGAGGCGCCTCGCTGGTTTCTTATTGCGGGGAATTCGGGAGAAGCGGTACTGCTTTTCCTCTGCGGCCTGACGGCCGCGCGCGAAGTGCTGATTTTGTTCAGCGTACTGGCCGGACGGTCCGGAGAAAAGATGCATTACGTCGTGCAGAAAGATCGCCGTACCGCGCTTGGCATTGCCGCGGCAGCAGCGGGTTTGGCTGCGGCGGGTGTTTCTGAGGGAGTCAGTGCGCCCGAGGTTCGCCGTCATACCGCCGAAATTGAGAATCTGCCTCCGGCGCTCGAAGGCTTCGAGTTCGTCCAGCTTTCCGACCTTCATGCCTCGGCGCTTCTCACGGAGCCTTGGAGCCGGGCCGTTGTGGAGCGTGTGAATGCACTGCGCCCCAAACTGATTCTGATTACCGGAGACTTCGTTGACGGAACCGTTGAGCGCCGAGAAAGAGATGTGGCGCCCTTTGCGGATCTGCGCGCCGAATACGGCGTCTGGGGATGCGAGGGCAATCATGAGCACTATGGGGACTATGAAGCCTGGATGCGCAAAATCGAGGCGCTCGGCATACGCGTTCTGCGTAATGCCCATACCGTCCTGGACGTGAAGAACCCAGAAGGCAAATCTGCCCAACTCTGTTTGGCAGGGCTTTGCGACCCGATGGCTGCGCGTTTCGGGCGTGAAATGCCGAATCTTGAAAAAACCTTTGCCGGGGCTCCGGCATCAAGAGAGGCGCTGCGCATTCTGATGGCCCATCAGCCGAAATTCTTCCCCAAGTACTGCGCCCAAGCCTCTTTTGCGCTCCAGCTCTCCGGACACACGCACGGCGGGCAGATTTGGGGAATGGATGAGGCTGTGGCGATTATCAACGGCGGCTTCGTGCGGGGCTTTTACCGCCGCAGCGGTGCGCTGATGTATGTGCATCCCGGCACGGGGCTGTGGAACGGCTTTCCGATTCGTTTGGGCGCGGCCTCTGAAATTGCACTCATTCGCCTCACGCGAAAACAGCCCTAAAATCACCCGGCTTTCCGCAGAAGACGGAAAATACGTCTTCCACACAAACTCACAACAAAAAGAAAACGATGCAGACCATTTCGCTTCTTGGCGCTACCGGTTCGATCGGCCGTTCGGCCGTCGACGTCATCCGCCGTCACCCTGAACGCTGGCGTGTGAAAAGCGTTGCCGGCGGCAGCCGCATTCCTGAACTCGTTGAAGCGGTTCGGGCTACCCATGCGAAGCAGGCTGCTGTCGCGGATCCAGCAAAGCTGGGAGCGCTGCGGGCAGCATTGGATGCGGCGGACTGCCATGACGTCGAGGCGCTCGCCGGCGCAGATGCCGTTGAAGCGCTCGCAGCGGATCCGGAGACGGATGCCGTACTGCAGGCGATTGTGGGTGCTGCCGGGGTGGCGCCCACCTTTGCGGCTGCTCGTACGGGCAAACGGCTGATGCTTGCCAATAAGGAAAGCGTGGTCTGCGGCGGGGCGCTGCTCATGAAGACGGTCGCCGAGTGCGGTGCAGAGCTCTTTCCGGTTGACAGCGAACACAGTGCGGTTTTTCAGTGCCTTGCGGCAGCTGACCCCAATGCGCGCAGCCGCTCAAGGATCATTCTCACCGCTTCGGGCGGCCCGTTTCGCGGGCGAAAGACGCTCGAAGGCATCACGCCTGCCATGGCGGTCAAACATCCGAAATGGAGCATGGGCCGCAAGATCAGTGTTGACAGCGCGACCCTGATGAATAAGGGACTTGAGGTGATTGAAGCCTCGTGGCTCTTTGACTTTCCCGAAGACCGCATTGACGTTGTGGTGCATCCGGAATCGGTGATCCACTCGATGGTGGCCTTTGAGGATGGAGCGGTGATGGCGGAGTTGGGCGACCCGGACATGCGTACGCCCATTGCTGCGGCGCTGTCGTGGCCGCAGCGCGTGAATTCCGGCGTGGGTGCTCTCGACTTAACGCGTGTCGGGAGGCTCACTTTTGAGGCGCCGGATCTTGAAACATTTCCGCTCCTGGAACTTGCCCGAGAAACACTTCGCCGCCGCGACGGATCCTCTATTGTGATGAATGCGGCCAATGAAGTTGCGGTCGCGGCATTTCTTGATGAAAGAATTTCATTCACGGGCATCATGAAACTGGTTGAAATGACGACAGAACGCTTCAGCGCGCCGGCGCCGCAGTCCGTTGAAGAAATTTTTGCAATTGATGTAGAAGCGCGTACACGTGCCGCTGAAATATTGTCGGCCTCCGAATTCTTTAACTGAGTTTTTTGTTACTTCTTTTTTAGTCGTAGCCAGCCATCCGAATGACGCTTTCTGTACTCCTGAGCCTTGTGGGCTTTCTTCTCACCATCGGCATCGTGGTCATGATTCACGAGGGCGGTCACTATTTGGCCGCCAAGTGGCTCGGCTTCGGTGTCAAGCGCTTTTCAATCGGCATGGGCCGCGTCCTTTGGCGTCGGCGTGCCTGGGATACGGAGTTTGCCGTGTCGCTGCTGCCGATCGGCGGGTATGTGGCCTTTGAAGAGGCTGATGAGCTTCGCGAGCAGGGCCGCGAGCCGACCGGCGTGTTGTTTGATTCAGGGCCGCGCTGGAAAAAGGCGATCGTTGTGACGGCAGGGCCGCTCATGAATTTCGTGCTGGCCGTCATGCTGTTTACCGCCTCGGGTGCTATCGGCGTGCGGGACATTGCGCCTTATGTGGAGCCGGCACCGGCCTCGCAGGCCCAAACGCAGGGGGTGGGCGCGATGGATCTGGTGACGGCGGTCGACGGCCGACGCATCGTGGGCGTCATGGACTTCAATTCCGCGCTTCTCGAGCATACGGGTAAGACTGATGTACCGGTAACGTTCTCGCGGGCAAAGACAGGCGAATCCTATGTGCGGCACTTTGATTTGTCAGGTTTGTCGCTCGACGAGGCAGCCAAGACCAATGGGTTTGTGCTGCAGAAATTGGGGTTTCTCCTCGCCGGCCGCGGCGTCACGATTCTCAAGGTTGAGGCTGACGGACCGGCCGCCGCTGCGGGCCTCAAGTCGGGCGACGTCGTTGAAAAGATCAACGGCAGCCGCGCCGACATGCAGGGATTTGCAGCCGCTATCCGAACGTCGCCCGAAAAAACAGTTCAGCTTTCAGTCAATCGTGCCGGAACGCCGGTTGAGATTTCGCTCGTGCCAAAGCGTATCCTCGACGAGAAGACTCAGTCTGCGGTCGGCCGTGCAGAACTGCGGTTCGGACCCGGCATTGAGTTTGTGACCGTTCGTCTCACGCCGCTGCAGTCGCTTGAAACTGCGTTTGACAAGGTGGTGGGGCTCACGCGTTTCCAAGCGGCGGCCGTTGGGGGCATGGCTAAGGGTGAGGTGAGCACCGAGAATCTCTCGGGGCCTGTCGGCATTGCCGGCATGGCCGGCAGCGCACTGACGGCGGGCGTCAGCGCCTTTTTGGAATTTGTGGCGCTTATTTCAATCGCCATCGGCTTCATGAACCTCATTCCGATTCCGGCTTTGGACGGCGGACAGCTCGTCATTTTGGGCATTGAGGGCCTGATGGGACGGAGTCTTGCCAGAGGACTGAAGGAAAAACTCGGTGCCGTCAGTATGGCGCTCCTTCTGCTTCTAGCTGTTTACGTGACTATGAATGATATCGGCCGACTCGGCGGATGAATGGGCCGCGCAAACGGAGAAGCGTTTCGGAGGTTTTCAGCACGCCGCGGCGGCTCGAACGGCCCGTTCCTTGTGCTAACCTTACAACAATTTTTTTCGGGCGCTGCCGGCTGACGCTTTTGTCGTTGATGCGCCCGGGGAGCCGTGCTCCCAAGCGGCCGGATACAGAATTCAGTGTTGAGAGAGAAATCGTCTTGCAGCTCCCCACTATTACCCGCCTGACGGCCGCGCTTGCCGCCGCATTCGTACTTGCCGGCTCTGCTTCGGCGTTCACGATTTCCGACATCCGCGTCGAGGGTCTCACGCGTACGGAGCCCGGTACGGTCTTTTCGCATCTTCCTTTCCGCGCCGGTGATGAATACACGGCCGAAAAGGGGGTCCGCGCCATTCGTTCCCTTTATCAGTCCGGACTTTTCCGCGATGTGTCGCTCACTCAGGACGGCGATGTTGTGGTTGTTCACGTGATGGAGCGTCCGGCCGTAGCAACCATTGAAACGCACGGCATTAAGGCGTTTGACAAGGAAGCGGTCGAAAAGAGTCTTCGTGACGTGGGGCTTGCCGAAGGCCGCATTTTCGACAATGCGACGCTCACCCGCGCCGATCAGGAACTGCGCCGTCAGTACCTCGCCCGAGGCTATTACGGAGCTTCTGTCAAAACGACGGTGACGCCGCTTGAACGCAACCGCGTGCGCATTACGGTCAATGTTGACGAAGGCAGCGCCTCGTCCATTGCTTCAATCCGCATTACCGGCAACCACCTTTACGATTCGGATGATCTGCTCGATCTGATGCAGCTCGGAACGCCGAACTGGTTCTCTTGGTACACCAAGCGCGACCTCTACTCGCGCGAAAAACTCGCCGCCGACCTTGAAACCATCCGCTCGTTCTACATGAATCAGGGCTATCTGGACTTCAAGATCGATTCCGTGCAGGTGTCGGTGGCGCCGGATAAGTCAAACGTTTACATTACGATCAACCTGACGGAAGGCGAAAAGTACACAATTCGCAGCGCTAAGCTTCAGGGCGATCTGCTCGGGCTTGATGATCAGCTCAACGCGCTCGTTACGCTCAAGGCCGGTGAGATCTACAACGCGCAGGCGGTGAAAGACGTTTCCACCGCGCTGACCGATAAGCTTTCAACGCTCGGTTATGCCTTTGCATCAGCCAATGCCAATCCGATTTCCAATGCGGAAGACCGTACGGTCGATATCGTTTATACGATCGATCCGGGACGCCGCGCTTATGTCCGCCGCGTGAATATCACCGGCAACAACCGCACGCATGACGAAGTCATCCGCCGTGAAGTCCGTCAGTACGAATCCGCCTGGTTCGACAGCGACAAAGTCAAGCTCTCGCGCGACCGAATTGACCGTCTCGGCTACTTCGAGAGTGTGACTGCAGAACCTAAGCCTGTGCCGGGCACGCGCGATCAGGTCGACCTTGAAGTGAATGTGAAGGAGCGTCCGACTGGCTCCATTTCGCTCGGCGCCGGCTACTCCACGTCTGAAGGCATCATTTTGTCGGCAGGCTTCGCGCAGAACAACGTTTTCGGCACCGGCAATTCGGTGTCGGTCGACGTCAATACGTCTAAGTCGCAGCGCACGTATGCGCTTTCCGTGACGGAACCCTATGTGACGCCCGAAGGCATCAGCCGCACTTATGACCTCTATGACCGCAAGGTCGACTTGGAAGAGCTCGACGTTGCCGATGTGAAGTATGAAACCCGCGGTGCGGGCGTGTCTTGGGGCATTCCTTTCACTGAACTGGACCGCGTGTTCCTCGGTACCCGCGTAGAGTCGACGCACGTTGATGCGAATCCCAGATCACCGCGGCGATATCAAAACTACGTTGAGAAGTTCGGTGATAATCCGGTGAGTGTGGCGCTCACGCTCGGCTGGTCCCGCGACAGCCGAGACAATTCGCTCGCGCCGACCCGCGGCGTCTATCAGCGCCTGTCCGGTGAATTAGGGCTCCCCGGTCTTGACATTCAGTACTACAAAGCCACTTACCAGTACCAGCACTACATTCCGCTCTCGCGTACCTGGACTTTGGCTCTTAACGGCGAAGTCGGCTGGGGCGACGTCTACGGCAGTACGGATCAGTTCCCCTTCTTCAAAAACTTCTACGTGGGCGGCATCGGCTCGGTGCGCGGCTATGATTCGGGCACGCTCGGTCCGAAGGATTATTCAGCCAATTCGGACGGCGACAATCTTGGCGGTGACCGCATGATTACCGGCAATATCGAAATCCTTGCTCCGCTCCCGGGCGGCGACCGCACGCTGCGAATCTTCGGCTTCCTGGATGCCGGCTACGCGTGGGGTTACGAAGGTGATCAGCACGGCAACTACACTCGTCAGAAGATCGACTTTGCTGACCTGCGCTATTCGACGGGCTTCGGCATTGCCTGGATTTCGCCCTTGGGCCCGCTCAAGTTCTCCATTGCATTCCCGCTCAATGACAAGGAAGGCGACGATACTCAGCGCTTCCAATTCCAGATCGGTACGGGCTTCTAAACCGTTCCCGTTCGTCGGCTGACTTTAAGCCTTCTCAGACCGCTGCGCCTCTTTCGAAGCCGCAGCGGTTTTGCGTCCTATTCCGATCAAAAAGGAAGCCTTCCCCCAATAATAGGAGAAGGCTTACAACCTTCCGGCTTTCCTCTCGGAAGGACGCGTCGCCGGGTGCTTAGAGCCCGGCAGACCGCGGCAGAAAATCTTCCCCGCAGGAAAGAATGACGACATTCTATAAACGAATAGCGGCAGGTGAATTCACGTCCTAGGCGAATACAATGTTATACAAAAGAACTAGTCCTTAAGGCACTGATTTACAGGATTTGAAATTTATTGGTACAAACCCTAATTATGCAAACACGGCTGAATCGGCTCTCAGATAAGGTGAGGATCCGAAATAGGCAGGATCAAAAACCATAAGGAAAAGGTCAAAGACGGACGGCGGCCAGGTCGTTTTGTTAATATGACCGATTCCGTTCGAGGCGCCCGATAAGGTGCTGAAAACAACAAAAATGATTCGATAAGGAACATCCTCGCCGTGGAACTTCTCAACACGCTCGTCTCTGCCGTCAATAATGTCCTCTGGTCATACGTCCTGATCGTCATGCTGGTGGGATTGGGACTTTGGTTTTCTTTCCGCACAGGTTTTGTGCAGATCCGCCATCTGCGTGAGATGGTGCGTCTTGTTGCGGAGGGCGCAACAGCTAAGACAAAGAAAGGGCATATCTCTACCTTTCAGGCCTTCTGCGTTTCCACGGCGTCGCGTGTCGGCGTGGGCAATATTGCGGGCATTGCCATTGCCGTTGTGGTCGGCGGTCCGGGTGCCGTCTTCTGGATGTGGGTCATAGCGCTCTTAGGCGCGGCAACGGGGTTTGTGGAATCGACCCTTGCGCAGATCTACAAAGTTCCGCGCCGCGGCGGCGGCTTCGTGGGCGGTCCGGCTTACTACATCGGGAATGCCTTGGGCTCTCGGTGGGGCGCCTGGCTCTTTGCCGTGCTGATATCCGTCACTTACGGCCTCATTTTTAATTCAGTGCAGGCCAACACGATGGCACTCTCGCTCAAGGCATCCTTCGATGTGGATCCGGCTTGGACAGGGTTAGGCATCGCAGTTCTGACGGGGCTGGTGATTTTCGGCGGCTTGAACCGCATCGCACGAGTGGTGGGATGGATGGTGCCGCTGATGGCAGGGGCTTACCTGCTCCTTGCCGCGGTGGTCACCGTGATGAATATCACGCTCGTTCCGGAAGTTCTGCTCTTGATCGTCAAGAGTGCTTTCGGTGTGGACGCAGTAACCGGGGCTGCTTTCGGCATGGCGCTCATGACGGGTATTAAGCGCGGTCTCTTTTCCAACGAAGCCGGTATGGGTTCCGTGCCTAATGCTGCGGCGACGGCGGATGCGTCCCACCCCGTCAAACAGGGTTTAGTGCAGGCCTTGGGCGTCTTTGTCGACACCATGTTCGTCTGCACGGCCTCGGCCATGATTGTTCTCCTCTCGCCGGATTGGCACGGCGCTCAGCTCACTGGGATCGAACTCACCCAGCATGTACTTACGGGGCAGCTCGGTGCTTGGACCAACACCTTTATGACGGTGATCGTTCTCTTCTTTGCTTTCAGTTCGATCATCGGCAACTACTTTTACGGCGAGGTGAACATGGACTTCATCAGCCGTCGGCCGATAGCCAGCTGGATTTTCCGCGGCTGCGTGCTGGTGATGGTGTATTTCGGCAGCGTCGCGAGTCTCAATATTGTTTGGAATCTGGCCGATCTCTTTATGGCCTTGATGGCGATGCTCAACCTCGCAGCCATCGCTCTCCTTGGCCGCTATGCGTTTGCGGCAATGAAGGACTATTTCAAGCAGCGCTCAGAGGGGGTGGAGAACCCCGAGTTTGATCCGTCTGTGCTGCCGGCCACCCGCGGCATCGTCTGCTGGCCTCGCAAGAAGGATGAAGAAGTGAATTAGTTCGGTGGAAGCATTTCGTAATATTTGCTTCACAACTTTCATGATTTGCGGCCGTCGAATGTGTTTGCATTCGGCGGCCGTTCGTTTGCACTCCGTCGACAGGGGGAGTCGGGTTAACCCCTGAGAAAACCCCTTACATACCTAGTAATTGGTAAATAGAACTCAGCTATCGCCTTTAAATGGTTGTTGCAGTAGGTAATAACAGAGTTGAGAGGGGTTCTCAAATAGAACTAGACCTCTCCCATCAGAGATCTTTAAGGATGCTGTAAGGTGAAATACAATTTCACACGAATAAAAAAATTCCGCCGAGATGGAAGCCCATCAGACACCCGTTGAAGGGCTGCGGCGGCAGAGCATTCAAATGCTCTGGAAGGAGACCTCTTATGAACACGAAGCCTATGTTGACGGCTGTTGCCGCCGCGCTCTTTTCGCTGGGCGCATGCGTTTCCGCTCAGGCCGCTGATCTGTCGACCTGTACGACCTGCCACTCCAATATCACCAAGGCGCACGCCGGCGCCGCGCACAAGGACATTGCCTGCACGTCCTGCCACTCGGGCGTTGATCAGCACTTGAAGCAGGTGACGGATCGTCCGACGGTCAACATGGATCCGGCTACCTGCGGCGGCTGCCATCAGGCGCAGTACAAGTCCCTCTATAAGGATGACGGCCGCGCTGCTCGTCAGTCGAAGAAGGCGCCTAATGGCCCGGCTCCCGATCCGTTCTTTGACCGCGCGCTCGGCGCCCATGGCTTCACGGTAGAACATGATCTGCCGCGCGCCCATGTGTGGATGGCCATCGACCAGTTTATTGTTGACCGTGCATTCGGCGGGCGCTTCGAACCCAAGGACGGCTGGCTCTATGCCACGCTCGACGGCGGCAAGTCCTACAAGGTTTGGGATGTTCTGAAGGACAACTATCCGGACAACAACGTGCAGAAGGCGCACAAGCCCGGCACCGCGGCCGCTGCCAATGCCGTCTGCTGGTCGTGCAAGTCCACCGACGTCATGATGGACTGGGCCTACCTTGGCGACAAGGTGGAAGGCGCTCAGTTCAGCCGTTCTTCGAATCCGGTTGATGTGGTCCGCAAGGTCAATCACGCCATCAACTGCAACTTCTGCCATGATCCGCATACTGCTCAGCCGCGTGTTGTCCGCGATGCGCTGATTGATGCCGTGACGCGCGACGACAAGTCCGTGCCGAACGTCTACCGCGATGTTGCTGCACATCCGACGAAGCTCGATGTGAAGGATGTGGGCGTTCGCGGCTTCACCCGCAAGGTCGCCTATATGGACAAGGCGGACTCCAACCTCATGTGCGCTCAGTGCCACGTCGAATACATCTGCAACCCGGGCTTTGATGCCAAGACGGGCGCCAAGATCGGCTTCGACAGCCGCCTGACCAACCACTTCCCGTTTGTCAATGCCGACGAGATCGAGCAGTACTACGACAAGATCGGTTTCCGTGACTTCAAGCACAACCTTACGGGCGCAGCGCTCGTGAAGATGCAGCATCCGGACACTGAAACGTACTTCGGCTCTACGCACGACAAGGCCGGCGCTACCTGCGCTACCTGCCATATGCCTAAGGTCAAGGACGAAAAGACCGGCAAGATGTACACGGTTCACTGGGCTACCTCGCCGCGCCACTACATGCAGGAAACCTGCTTGACCTGCCACAAGGACAAGACCGCCGAACAGATGAACAAGGCGATCGATGCCATGAAGGGTCACTATGACGGCAAGGTTCGCGAAGCTGAAGCCCGCATGAACGACATGTTCAATGCCTTCGAACTCGCGATTGCCTCGGGCGTTGATGAAAAGACGCTGGATGAAGCTCGTAAGCTCCACTCCTCGGCTCACATCAATTGGGAATACTGGACGGCCGTCAACGGTGCGTACTTCCACAATCCCGAAGAAGCTCAGCGCAGCCTCGCCAAGAGTGCCAAGGCCGCTTCCGATGCGACCGCTCTGCTCCGCAAGGCCATCGCTGCCAAGGCTTCCGCCAAGGCCGGCAAGTAATAAGGCCTTTGAAGGCTGAGTCAAGTGAGAGTGTCGATTGAAAACGACGCTCTCACTTAGAGAAAGAAAAGCGGCACCGCACCGGTGCCGCTTTTTTTCGCTACAGTAGCGTTTCCACAGATCTTTCCGCCAACACCATGACCTCCACCTGGCTTCTCTACGTTATCTGCGCTTTGATGCTGCTTGCCGCCATCGCTGCGGTGCTCCCAACAGTTCTGCGCACTAAGAACGATGTGAACGGCGAAGCGCTTGATCGCGAAGCGACCGCTTTGGCCACCAAAGCGCTGCAGGCAGAAAAAGCCAAGCTTGATGCTGACCGATCGCTCGGGCGCATCTCAGAGGCTGAGTACGAGTCGCTTTTAACAGACCTGCGCCGCCGCGTGATTGAGGAGCAAAAGCCCGCTGCGGATCCGACCGGAGCGCCGTCGTCCTCAGCGAATGCCAAGCCCTCGACGCGGCTTTCCCGCGTGCAGCTGGCCGTTTCGGTAGCAGTGCTCATCACCGTCGTTGCGGGGGGCTCCTACGCGTTTCTCGGGTCTCCCGAGATGCTCGAATTGACCAATGCCCAAAAGGTGATGGAGGGCAACGCCTCAGCAGAGTCCATCGAAGCGTATCTGAAGACTGCGCCTAAAGACGGCCGTGCCTGGGTGCTCTTCGCACACAAGAAAATTGAGGCGGGCGACTTCCGTGCTGCGGCACGTGCGCTTCGCACGGCCAGAGAAGTCGAACCGAAGATTGCTCGTGACCGTGACGTGATGCTCGAATACGGCGCTGCAGTGCTCACGGCTCAGGAGTCCGATTGGTATGCCGACGCCAACCGCGTGGTGAAGGAAGCGTACGGACTGATGGCGGATGATCCGCGCGCGGAACGTCTCGCGGTGATGGCGGCCATTGCTGCCGAGGATTGGGCATGGGCCGTTGACGTGGTTCGTGCGATGCTCCCGCGAATTCCGCCCGACAGCGGAGAATATATGCAGGCGCGTGAAACGCTGGTGATGCTTGAGGCGCGTGCCAAGGCGGCGGCTGACCAGAAAAAAACGGAAGTGAAGCCTTAAATCCGGCTCTGCGGCGATTGAGCATCTTCGGGAAGCTCATTGCTGCGGTCAAGCCCAAAAAAACGGCGCTCTGAGGAAGCGCCGTTTTGTTTTGGGAGGGATTTATAGGAGTTCTTAGAGCTCAGCCCAGAAGATCAGAAGCAGTGCCTGACCGGTCAGAATGCGCAGGAACATCGCGAGCGGATAGACCGTTGAGTACGCCACAGCGGAGCTGTTCTTTTCTGACAGGGTCGCAGCGTAGGCGAGTGCCGGAGGATCAGTGGTGGTGCCGGCCATCATGCCGACGATCGAGAGGTAGTTGAGCGAGAAGAACCTGCGTGCAACATAGCCTACGACCAGCAGCGGAAGCATTGTGATGCAGAGGCCAAGCGCCATGTAGGCAAATCCCTCGCCGGAGGCAAACGCCTGCAGGAAGCCGTCGCCGGCGGCAAGCCCCACGCTTGCCAGAAAGAATGCAATGCCGAGTTCGCGGAGCATCAGGCTCGCCGAATTGGTGGTGTAGGTTGCCAGCCGCAGATTCGGTCCGTAACGGCCGAGCAGAATGGCCACGATCAGCGGTCCGCCGGCCAAGCCGAGCTTCACCGGTACCGGAATGCCGGGGATGGCAATCGGCAGAATGCCGGCAAGGATGCCCAGTGCGATGCCCACGAAGATCGAGATGATGTTCGGATGGTCGAGTTTGTGCGACTGGTTGCCTACATGAGCCGTAAAACGCATGATGGCGCGCTCCGGCCCCACAACGCGCAGGCGGTCGCCGAGTTGCAGATGGATGCTGCGGTAGGGAAAGAGTTCCATGCCGGCGCGGAAAAGGCGCGTAATGTTGAGGCCGTCGTAGTGCGACAGGTGCAGATCGCTGATCTTGAGGCCGTTCACCTTGGGGTCGGTGACGAGCACGGTTTCGGAGTGGATCGGCGAGTGCTGAATCTGCAGGTCAACGCCGAGCGCCTCTTTGCCGAAGAAAGCGACGATGCCGGCTTTGTGTTCGCTCTCCGAGACGATGCGGAGGATGTCGCCCTTAAAGACTTCCGTATCGGGGCCGGGACTGCGGATTGGGCCGCCGGGAGACTGAATGCGGGCGCAGACAAACGGACGGTTGATGAACTGACGAATCGACTGAATCGTCTGGCCGTGGAGAAAGTCGTTGACGACTTCAACATAAAAGGAGCTGGGGGCTTCATTTTTGTCCGCTTCGTCGGCTTCCCAGGCTTTGTCTTCTTCTGCGAGATTCACGCGGAAGATGATGCGGATAATGATGGCGGAAACAATGATGCCGACGACGCCGAGCGGATAAGCGCAGGCATAAGCCACCGCAATGTCCGCTCCCTGCCAGCCCATAACGGCGAGCGCCTCCTGCGTGGCACCCAAGCCGGGGGTGTTGGTGACGGCGCCAAAATGCACGCCGAGCATCGTCGGCAGGTCAATCAGGCCCGCTGTGAGTGCCCAGAGCAAAATCGTCACCAAGATGGAGAGCACAACGGCACCGGCAGCAAGCCCATTGAGGATGATGCCGCCCGACTTAAAACTCGAAAAAAACGAAGGGCCGACCTGCAGGCCGATGAAGAAAATGAAAAGTATCAGACCAAAGTCGCGCAGGAAGGTTAAAACGTGCGGTTCGATCGCCATGCCGAAGTGCCCGGCGGCAAGTCCGACAAAAAGCACAAATGTGACGCCCAGAGAGACGCCGAAGACTTTTATTCTCCCGAGTGCAAGTCCGACGGAGATGACGAGCGCGTACACCAAGACGATGTGCGCGATCGACGTGGGGGAGGTGAGAACGGATTCCATGATGGCGGGTGCGGCTCAAGTGCTTCGCGAGGGCAAGCCTTGGACGCTTTAGATTTGTGATGAACCCGCACAGTCTAATCCGTTGTAGGTATCTCTTAATGAGGAGTCTGGGGACGCCTCAAAGTTTGAATGTGTCTTTACGCGATTACAGGACCAAAAAGGCGATAGGGCTTGTGCGCCTTATACGTAAACTGTCGGCGGATCGGCATCCGCTTTTTGCTGCACCCACGGCGTTCTCCCCCAAACGCCTTCGGGCGAGAGCAGCGAGTCGAGCGCCTGCTCGGCCTGCCGGAGTCCTTCGGCAGCCTGTTGTTCACCGACTTCGAGCGTTGTCCAGAAGGTGCCGAGCAGCATTGCGCGGGCGAGCGCTTGTCGGGAAGTCATGCGTAAAAGTAGCTCTCCGGCGATTCGGCGGAAATAGTCAAGCGCTTCTTCGTTGGTGAGCATATCCGCAGCCTGAGCTTTGGTAATCAGCGCTGCACCGAGCGCCAGATCCCAGCCGCGAAGCGCCGTCCAGTCGAGTTTGCCGCGGAAATGGTCAGCCGCCATCCGCTTGCGGCGCATGCGCTCGAGGAGTTCAGTATTTTTAGGCACCACTTCAAAGCCGCTCCAGCCGAGACCGGCTTCGTTGCGCACGAGGTGCTTCACTGACGATGCAGCCATGATGCGGCGGAAATCTGCGCTTGCGCGAGATCCTTCCACCAAAAGCAAGAACCGCTCGTGCAGATCCTCGGCGCTCATGATGTCAAGGTCCGAGGACAATTCATGCAGCAGATCGCCCGCAGAATATTCTGTTGCGGGAATAGCGCCTTCGGCCCAGCCTTCAAAAAGCAGAGGAAATGCCGCGGCCGTGCGCGCAACTTCAGCAAACGGGATCTCTTCCCAAGCAAATTCCCGCGGGGGCTGCGGATCCGGACCGGTATGCGCGGCAAGGGCGGCATCCAGCGCCTTGAGAATGGGCGACATGGCTGCATTGGGTTCGAGAATTTCGAGCGTTTCTTCTTCAAACTGCATGTCTCAGAGCCTCAAGGCAGGGAAAAAAAGTGCTTGGGAGCGATGATTTCGGCGGGCAAACGGAGAAGTCAGAGCGATCATCGTCCGCGCGTGCGTCCGCTCTTGCGGTGTTTGTTGTCAAACTTGGCGAAAGCGCCGGAACGTCTTGACGACTGATTGTCGCGGGTAAAACGCTTTTCAGGCAAGCTTCGCTTGCTGGCGCTCCTTTTCTCCGAGCTGCGGCGGCGTTCGTCAGGATGTGTGTCTGCGCTGCGGCCGGCCGCTTCGGCGGGGGGAGCGGTCTTTATCATCGTTCGGGGCGCACGGGCGCGAACGAAGTCGCCTTCGGGCGTGATGGTCATTTCGCAGGGATTGGCCTTGCAGTGGAAATACGCCTTAAAGCGTTCGCCGGCCGAATTGACCAGAACGAGCGGTTCAGGCCGAAGCAGCGCTCGGTCCGTGGTCTGAAGGATTTCGGGGAACGCCTTGAGCATTTTGGGACAAAGCTTCAGGGAAGCGCGCACGCAGTGCCGGCAGGTCATCAGATCGGCTTTGGGCGCCGGTTTGATTTCAAAGGCCGGCATGGTTACCCGAGCGCCGTGAGCAGCATAAAAGGCTGCAGCCTGATCGTTGGCGGTATTGGCTTTGAAGCCCAGAATACGTTCGGGGTAAGGCGAAGCATCATCCCAGGGAGCGCGGCGGGGTTTTTCGCGTTCTGCTTCCCGAAGCGCAAGAAGATCGTCCGCAGCGGCGCGGCGCAGCTGATTGGCAACGCTTGCCGGCACAAACACATCCAGATCTTCTGGAATGAATATGTTGGCGGCAGCAAAGGGCGTATCGCCCAAACGTGAGAGCTGCACGCGCAGATTGGCGCGGTTTTTGACCAAATCCGACGGCGTCTGCAGGTCGAGCGCAACGCTTGCAGCGGCGCATCGGACGCCGTCCGAGGCGACCAGATCCAGTCCGTCTTCGTGCGTCGTAAAGATGAGATCAATGGGGATTTTGCGTTCGGCCGTTTTGCCTTCCATCATGCGCAGAAAAGCATGATCACGATTGCGTTTCAATACTAAGCCCGGACGCAGGCCGTCCATGCGGCGCCGCTCGAGCGTATGGAGCATCCACAGATGGGGGATGGGCTTGCCGGCCTTATTGAGAACGGGTTCCGCACGATTGACCGCGATGCCTCGAATTTCTTCATCGTCGGCCAGGTACGTGAGACCGTCGCCGTTGGCGAAGGTGACGCCTGGGAGGCTTTTGACGATGATGCGCCCAGGCAGCACCTCTTCGGCCACTGCAGCGGGTTCGCCTGCATGCTTAGGACTTTCAAGTTCGGCGAGCTCGTAAGGCTGGTCGTATTGGCGGCCGTGCACGAAATAGTCCGTCTGCCCGCGGTTGAAAACTTTCTCGGGGGCGGGCTCAAACGTGAAGACGGAGTCGCCCTGCGACGTGCGGGAGAGTTCCGGGCGGCGAGCAATGATTTCGTCGAGCTTGCGGCGGTAAAACGCCGTGACGTTTTTCACGTAAGCCGCACCCTTAAGCCGTCCTTCGATTTTGAAGGAGGAAACGCCCGCATCGATCAAAGCTTCCAGATTCGCACTCTGATCGTTGTCCTTGAGCGAGAGTACGTGCTTGGATTTGGCGAGTTCGGTGCCGGCTTCGGTATAAACATCGTAAGGCAGACGGCAGAGCTGAGAGCATTCGCCGCGGTTGGCCGACCGTCCGGTAAGCGCCTGACTCATCCAGCATTGACCCGAATAGCTCACGCAGAGCGCCCCATGCACGAAGAATTCAATGCGGGCGTGCTGAAGCTTGGCGCGGACGGCGGCAATTTCCGGGAGCGAAAGTTCGCGGGCGAGCACGAGCTGAGAGAACCCGACGGATTCAAGAAACGCTGCTTTTTCGGGCGTCCGAATGTCGCACTGCGTTGAGGCATGCAGTTCAATGTCAGGAAGCGGGCCTTCGAGCAGTCCCATGTCCTGAAGAATGAGAACGTCAGCGCCGGCATCGGCGAGCTCGAAGGCTAGTTTGCGCGCAAGCGGGAGCTCCTCATTCGTAAAGAGCGTGTTGAGCGCAAGAAATACCCGAGCGTTGAAGCGGTGGGCATAAGCGGTCAGTCGGGCAATGTCGTCGAGTGAATTACCGGCCGCTGCCCGAGCGCCAAAAGCCGGACCGCCGATATAAACCGCATCAGCGCCGTGATCGATGGCGGCTATGCCGGCATCGGCGTCGCGAGCAGGCGCAAGCAGCTCGAGCGCAGTCGGCGCCGGAGCAGTCCAGATGCCGGCGTGAAGGGTCACTTGGCCGCTCCCTGTGCGATGCGGCCCTTCACGGCACATTTCGGAATGGCCAGATATTCGGCGAGTTCTTTGTCGCCTGCGCGGCGGGCAAAGTCTGCCGGCGACTGACCGGTATCGGTACAGTAGTCGCGATAGGCGCCCGCTTTCAAAAGCATCGTGACGGCAGCCCGGGAGGGTTTTCTTGCCGCCATGATCAGCGGCGTTACCCCCGACGACGTCTGGATATTCACAGAGGCTCCCGCCTTCAGCAGCCGTTCAATGAATTCCGTGCGGCCTTCCGTAGCGGCATAGTGCAAGGGCGTCCAGTTGCCGCCGCGCTGAGGATCGGCTCCGGCAGCGATAAGTTCATCAAAGAGCTCGTCCTGCCCCTTGAAAACGGCGAGCATCAGCGGGGTTTCGCCGAACTTATTGAGGTCGTTGACATTGAGTCTGCCGCTCTTTAAAAGCGCTTCGGCGACGTCGTAGTTCTCCGCTCGGACGGCATAAGTAAAGCCCGTGTCACCGTTTTCCATACGGAAGTTGGGTGACAGTCCCTTTTGCAGGAGCTGCTTCAGTGTTCTCGTATTTGCGCTGCGGACAGCCTGACGGATGGCTTCAAGCTGAGCCGAAGTCAAAGGGTTTTCCGCTTCATTCTTGGAGGCGATATCGTCCCATCCAAGACCGGAACTGCCGGCTGCGGATGCCGCATGAACGGGCTCCGTAAAAAGGGAAGAAGCCGAAGAAGCCAGAAGGAGCGAGCCGCACAGAAGAGCGGCTGCGAATTGTCGAAGAGCCATAGCGCAGACGGATTCACGATAGAAAACGTCCCAAAGGATAACACTAGAACCGGATGACGCTTGGTCATCGGGATTCCAGGTTTCTGTTAAGACTGGTAGCCGCTCACTTAAGCGGCGGTTTGGCCAAACGAAATCCTTTAATGATTTTGGCTGTCCGAGATCTTCGGCGACAGCTGCGTATCTGACTCTTCGGATCGCCAGTGGTCCGCGGCATAGGCCCAGAAACTTTCCGCAGTGCGCGAAAGCAGGCGGTTTTTCTTTCGCACGAGTCGGTGCCGAGCCAGCCGAACGGGCGAGACAGGGATGAAGACAAAGCCGGGTGTTTCACGAATGGTCCACGAGCCTTCAACGCAGAGCAAATTGCCCAGTCCTGCTTTCACCAGCGTGAGCGCGTTTGTCAGAAGGTTGTGGTAGCCCGCAATTTTGAGTGGTTCCGGCCCGCCGTTAAACCATTGATGCAGTGTATCGATGACAATATGCCGCCGCGGCAGAATGAGCGGAAGTTTCACAAGTTCATCTTGCGTGAGCGCGGGAAGCTGGGCTTCTGGGGAGTCACTGCGAACCACGACACCCCATCGGTCCGCTGAAGAAAGCGGCAAGGAATCGTATTTGGCAGTCTCGACAGGTTCAAGCAGAATGCCGACGTCCAGACGTTCTTCATCGAGACTGCTGCGAATATCGTCGCCATCGGCGGAATAAAGCTCAAATTCCGCTTTCCTGACGCCGGGTGTTGATTGCTGCCACTTTGCGAGGAGCTGTGAAAGTTCCTGCGCAGCAGAAGATTCAACGCAGCCGATCCGGACGATGCCGCCGGTGAAGCCGCCGGCTTCTTTGAGTTCGCGCCGCGTGCGCTCAGCAAGCGAAAGCATTTCTTCAGCACGGACTTGGAGCAGTTCGCCTTCATCGGTGAGAACAATGCCGTGGCGAGTACGCTCGAAAAGCTTGCATCCGCAATAGGACTCGAGTTCCTGAATCTGACGCGTGAGTGCAGGCTGCGAGAGATGAATGAGTTCCGAGGCGCGCGTAATGTTGCCGGTTCGACAGACGGCTTGGAAAGCTTTGAGTTGACGCAGGTTCATCAAGGCGCTCCGAAAAGTGCTGCTTGGCAGTCAGAGATACATCATAAAAAAGCAAATGGCGGCCTTGGCCTCAAAAAAGCTCCGGCCGCCATTAAATGCTAAGGCAGAATGCCAAAATTCATTCTGGACATAAATTGCCCGTTTATGCTGCCCACACCTGTGATTTTTCAAGCGTTGGATAACGCTCGCCCAAGATAGGCACTTCTGCTGCAGCTGCCTCAAGTTCACTCACTTCGAGTGAGCTTAATGAACGCTGGGCGGCTGCCAAGTTTTCTTCCAAATGCGTTTGTTTTGTTGTGCCGGGGATAGGGACGATCGAAGGTGCTTTGGCCAGCAGCCATGCGAGCGCTGTTTGCGAGGCCCTCAGGCCTCGCGGACGGCCGAAGCGCTCGAGCACATCAACGAGCTTCAGGTTGCCTGAGAGATTGGGTTCAAGAAAGCGCGGGAGTGCGGCGCGGTTGTCATTTTTTGCAGCAAACTTGGTTTTATGCGTGATTTCGCCTCCGAGCATGCCGCGGTTGAGCGGGCTGTAAGGAACAAGTCCGATGCCGAGTTTGTTCAAAGTTGGGAACAATGTGTCTTCAGGAATTCGCCACATCAAGTGATATTCATTCTGCACTGCGGTTAACGGGCAAACAGCATGGGCGCGGCAAATGATTTCCGGACTGACTTCGCAAAGTCCAAAATGCTGCACTTTTCCTTCCCGGATCAGGTCGGCGACGACTCCTGCGACTTCTTCAATAGGAACTTTCGGATCAAACCTGTGCTGATAAAAGAGATCGATGGTTTCAGAGCGGAGGCGTTTTAAAGATGCTTCGCAGGAGCGCCGGATTGCAGCGGGAGAGCTGTCGAGCTCCCCGGACTGATGAGAGCCGTCCGCATGAATGCAGTGTCCAAATTTTGTGGCGATCTGCACATGATTCCGGAAAGGCTCAAGCGCTTCGCCGACGAGCAGTTCATTAGTAAATGGCCCGTAGACGGCTGCGGTATCGAAAAAAGTGCAGCCCAGTTCCACAGCACGGGCAAAAAGACTGAGCAGAGATTTCTTTTCCGGCGCAGCACCGCGATGATAGGTTGTGCCCATCGCACCGAATCCGATGGCCGAAACGGTCATTGCTGCCGTTCCTGATCCCAGAATGCGCTTGGGGAATGCTTCGCTGATCATTTGGCCTGAACTCCGGAGTTGGCAGTAAGTGCCGCAGAGAAGAACTGCGTCAGTTTTTCGATAATGGGAATAGTGAATTCCGGCTTGTCATAGAGATCAAAATGATGGGCATTAGGCACGACAAAGAGTTCTTTGGGTTCAGCTGCGGCGTTGAAAGCGCTGCGGCTGAAGCGCAGGGTTTGAGCCTTTTCACCGGCGATCAGCAGAACAGGGCGCGGAGCGATTGTTGAAAGAAATGAAAACGGCTGATAGGTTTGATGAAGTGCGAGACTGGCTGTGACGACGCGGTTTTTGGTGTTGGGATGACTGCCGCGAGAAGTCAGGTAGTACGAGGCTGCTTCCTGTGTAAAAGCATCTGCCTTAGCAAGATCTTCTGCGTTCTCCGGCAAAAGTGAAATGCGTTCAAACGGTGTGCCGGCGGCATGGTTCGTAAAGGATGCGGCAGAATTTTCCAGCAGTGCACGTCGATTCTCAAGCGTCATGGGTGCGCCGTCGATACCATCGCGGGCAGCTGCGCCGATGTCATAGGCCGAAACGGCAGCTACGGCTTTGACGCGCGGATCGCTCTGAACTTCGTGCAGCGCATATCCGCCGCCGGCGCAGATGCCAAGACTGCCGATGCGGGAGGCATCAACTTCAGGTCGATTGGCAAGCCAGCTCACTGCACTGCGGATGTCTTCGACTCTGGATTCCGGGGACTCGAAGTCACGGGGTTCGCCCGTGCTCATGCCGTAGTGCGAAGCATCAAAAGCTACGGTAACGAAACCTTTGCGAGAGAGTGCCTGAGCATAGTAGCCCGAGGTCTGTTCTTTCACGCCGCCCCAAGGATGCGATACCACGACGGCCGGACATTTATTTCCTTCGCTGCAGCCTTCAGGCACATAGAAATTGGCGGCAAGCGTTTCGCCGTGAGCAGCAATCTGCATCGAAACTGAACCGACAGTATTGACGCCTTCAGCCACTGTTGCAGCATTGGCGCTAAAAAAGAGAGCGGACGCGGCGGTAAGCGCTGCTGAAGCAATATGCGTTTTCTTCATGATGATGCGTTCTGGGTCGTATTGAAAGAGATTGAAATTAAGAAAACAAAAGCACTAAGACGCCGAATGGCGAGCCCAGCGGAGAATTTCTGCTTGAGCCGCTAAAACTTCTTCGCGTTCGAGCGAAAGCGGATTGAGAATGCGTGAGTGCGGCAGCATCCTGCGCATGTCGGCGATCGTTCGAGCGAGACCGCCTGTACCGTGTACACAGAGCGGTGCAATTGTTTTCCCGTCTATAGCGTTGTCGGCGAAAAAAGAGGCGAGGCTTCGCGGAAGTGTGTAGCTCCAGTTGGGGAAGACGAGGTAAATAAGCTCGGCTTGCCCTAGAGCGCGTCGGTTGCGATCAGAAATGGGCTGCAGCCTAGGAAGCGTGCGGTTGGTTTTTTCTTCAATGGCCTGATCTAAGCATTGGTCATAGTCGGCCGGGTATGGCGAAAGGGTCCGCAGCACGATATGCGCAAGCTCGAATTCTTCTGCGATCCAAGCGGCTGCGCGGGTGGTCAGTCCATGGTTGAGCAAACTCGCTCCAGTGGTTGCATCGATGCGGGTTTTGGCAAGTTCGGCGGGATTCACATTTTCAAACCAAGAAAAGGAAACCACGACGGGTGTATGCGTGCCGGCGGCCCATGCACAGACAGTTGGAATGGAACATGCAGCCGCAGCTGAAGAGATACAGCCCAAGCGCATCAAAAATCGACGACGTGAAGCAGATGCGGTCATGATCGGTCTCCTTAGAGAGATTCGGATGTGGTGCGGGCAGGAACTGCTGCTCTGCGGACGCGCCGATGTCGGCGCGGTGCGAGGCAATGACGCGTATATGCGGCGGCCAAGGCGGCAGCGGCGAAGAGTAAGAAGGTTTTCAAAAATAGAAGAATGGGAGAACTTTCTGCATCCATATTGAGAAATTCAACTCGGAGGAAAAGTACTTTGAGAAGACCGCGTTCCTGCGATATCGAGACCGCACCGAGCACAATCGCAGTGAGTGAGATCGCTGCTGCGGCTTTGACCGAAGGAAGTGCTTCAATGCACTCAGAGAGTTTTCGCCAAAGCGTGCTCATGAGTCTCTTGCCGTGGTATCCGCAATGGAGCGCTGCGAAGAGGAGCATCCAGTGCGACGATGAGAGGTGGATGAGCGCTAAGGTGCTTTGCATGCCGGATACTCGCAGGAAAGGCAGCGCCTCTCGGCTCATGAGCAGACCGGAGATGAAGGTGGTCGAGGTGCTCAGCAAAAGCCCAATCGCAATCACGCTGCCCATCCGCATCAGCGGTGTGACATTCACGAAATGAGGCGTGCGAAACCACCAGGAAAAGCGATGGATATGGAGCCCTGCAGCAACGATTCCGACTATTCCAATCCACTCATGGAGAGCTTCACCGGCCAGCCAGTAGTGCATCAGCAGGACAATGCCGCAGACTGCCGCTGCAGGAACGAACGGAGTCGAACGGAGCGCTTGCAGCAGTTTTGCAAGCGGGCATGCGCGATTGAAGTTCATATCACTCTCTCAAATTGAGCTAGGGGGCAGCCTGGCGAAATGTGAAGGTCGTTCGTCCGGGTAATTCTTTAAAGACGGAAAGGTCAGAAGTGACGCGCCCAAGCGGATAAACGGCCATTGAAAGTGTTGGATGCGCTGACTGAGCGTAGAAGATGGCGATGGTGTTGTTTGTCGGGCAGAAAGTGAGCGTGCCGTCTTCAAACTGGTATTGGCCTTCAGAGGTCACGGTGAATGTTTCATCTGTCGGACCGTAAAATTCACGGCTGCCGTATTCGCTCATGCGAACGGTTACCGGACCGCGTTCGAGCATCTGTTGAAACTGTTTGGCTTCAGGGGAATCGTTGAGAACAACGCGAATGCTGCGCCCGTCGGCATCAACCGCAACTTGATGCGCGTCAGCCGCTACGGCTGTGTTTTGCTTGATATTCAATGAATTGAGCCATGCTGCCGTGCGGGCTGCCCCTTCGATGCCGTGCTTTGAGTCGACTGCCAGCACGGAATCATTCACCTGTGCAGCAGGAAAGGCCGATGCAATGACCGACCGACCGCGTCCGGGGCCCCAGCCGTCATTGGAATTGAAGACATATATTTGCTTTACACCGTCACGATTAAGCGCTTGTTCAAGAAAGGTCATGACGGGTGCTGCCGGCCCCATGTTCCAGGTCGGATAGCCGATCAAGAGGGTTTCAACGCCGTGAAGATCGGGGATCGCCGCCAGCTCCGGCGGTGCGGATTCCTCCTGATGACCTCGGGACACCACGGCATCAAATGCGGCTGGGTAAGGGTTCTTCACCAATAGCGGGACGAGGCGCGCGTTTAAGGACTGAGCTGCAGTACGCGCCATAGCGGCAGTTGTGCCGACATGGCGGTCTCCGGCCGCAAGCGATGCACCAGTAATACTGTCTGGGGTATCTGAGTGCCGCGCGTTTTCTGCAAGCGAAAAATAAACGACAGCGGTCTTGTCATCGGCAGGGACCTCGGCAGACAGTGCGGCACGGGGACCGAACAACATGGAAATTCCGGCCAGTGCGGAGAGCGGCAGCATCACAAGCTTTTTCATTTGCGTTCCTCCAAAGAAACGATGTTTGGCTGGAGGAAAGGTTATTGCCGCACGATAAATATGTCTAATTATTATTTAATATACATATTAATGCAAAAAATGCATATAAATAGTCTGACGGTCCCGTCCTGTGAAATGCCCGCCGGTATAAGCACCCGCAAATGGAACAAGTCACTGCGCAGGGTTATGAATCAATTCACAAGCCCGAAAAACTGCACGGTATTGCGGCAGGTCTGTGCGAGCACTTCGTCAAAATCCAAATTCTTGGCGAGGGCAATGGCACGGGCGACTTCCATGCTGTGCCAGGGTTCACAGCGCTTTCCGCGATAGGGCACCGGTGCCATGTAAGGGGCATCGGTTTCGATCATGAGTTTTTCAAGCGGAAGGGCTGCGGCAATGGCGCGCAGTTGGGCATTTTTCTTGAAAGTAAGGTTGCCCGTAAAACTGACATGTCCGCCCGCGTTGACAACGCCTCGAGCAGTTTCAAGTGTTCCGCAGAAGCAGTGCATTACAAAGCCGACTTCGCCGGCATCTTCGCTTTTGAGAATTTCGAGCGCCGCGGCTTCAGCATCGCGGGCATGGACGATAAGCGGTTTTTGCGCGCGGCGTGCAGCTTCAATGTGACGGCGAAAGCGATCGCGCTGCCAGTCCAAGGGTTCCTTGCACCAATAAAAATCGAGCCCGGTTTCGCCGACCGCTACCATGCCGGGTTCTGAGGCGCGTTCGGCGATTTCATCCGCATCGGCTTCGCGGGCATCCGGATATTCCGGATGAACTGCCCAGGCGCCGAAGAGAAAGCCGGGGAAACGATCCAGCAGTGCGCGAAGCGGCTCGATATCCCGGTCTTCGCAGCCGATCGTCACAGCCGCCGTCATGCTGGCATTTTTCATGCGGCTGATAACCGCGTCGAGATCTTGCGCAAATGCGGGATCGGTAAGGTGACAGTGCGAATCAATGAAAGGCGTCATGAGTGTTGCAAGGCAGTCAAACGACATCGTTGGCGGCCAGTTCGCGCGGGTTCTCGGGAATGACCTTCAGATTGAGGAGCCCAAAGAGACCATATACGACCGAGAGCACCAAGAGGAACAGGCAGTGCGGAAGAATATCGGCAAAGAGCGCTCCGTCCTGAGCCGCCGCAACGGAGGCGCGGATGGCGTGAGTTGACGGAATCAGCTCTGCAAGGGCGGCAACGGCAGGATGAAGGTTGGCCGTTGGCCATACTGCGCCGGAGATGAAGAGTGCGGGGGCTGACATGACCACGGTAACCGGCGCCGTCCAGCAGTTCGAACGGATGAGCGTAACAATCATGAAGCCGAAGCCGACGACGGCTGCGGCATAGCACGCCCCGGTCAGAACGACGCCCCAGGGGGTGGCCATTGCGCCGTATTGGCCAAACCAGAAGCCGAAGCCTTCCATGTAGAGGAACCAGCCAAAAGCAATCATCCAAAGTCCGAAGGCTATGCCGAGGCCTTCGTTCCAGGGGCGGTCGACGGCATCGCACACAAATTTGCGCCGCGGATGACGCCAGAGCCAGCCGCCGAGCGACATGCCGATGCCCATGAGCATAACGGCCTGAAGGATGATCGGGCCGACAGCCGGCACGGTGTAGTTGCCGTAGCCTGAAATTTCGTTGAAGCGGTACTGGAACTGCATCTGCGGCGCAGTATTGGCCGATGCCAAGAGCGAGGCGGGCGGAATGCCCGGCGTCTGCGACGAGGCCTGATCGATTTTGAGTTCTGCGTCGGCTGCTGCGGCAGATACGGCAGCCTGAATAGCGCGAGTCTTCACGGGATATGCAGCGCTGCCCAAAATATGGAGAGTGGTGTTTTCGCCTCGGGCGAGATGCTCGGCATAGCCGTGCGGAATCGTTACTACGACGGTTTGTCCCTTGCTGCGGAAGGTCTCCATAGCCGGACCCGGGTCGCTCGATACGCTTAGGAGCGCCGCAGCCGGCGCTGCGTCAATGGCTTCAATCAGTCGGCGCGACGCCGAAGATCCGTCAAGGTCCACGATTTCTACGGGAACATTTTCGATCTGCTGAGTGCTGTAGGGCCAGCCGTAGAACACGAGATAGAAGGCCACTGCGCCGCCGAAGATCGCGATGGTGTCGCGCGAAAGGAAGGCGCTTCGAATGGTCAAGGCAAAACTCTTCCAGAATCCGGTTCGCTGGCCAGAGGCCGCGGGGTGCGCCTCAAGGGACTTCTCGAGCGCCGCGGTCAGATTGGAGCTCATCTGCTCGGTTTTCTTTAAGCGCCGCATGCGGCGCGCAAAGAGCGGTCCGGCAGCCGCAAAGAGAATAATGGGGAAGGCTGCAAGGGTAAGCTGCGTCTGCGCAATGGCGCTCAGGGGGCTGCCGAGCACCCATATCTGCGCCTGTGCCTGCAGGTAATGTGTGAGCGGCAGCAGCGACCCAAAAAGCTGCGCGCCGGGTGTCATCGAGTCAAGCGGGAAGGAAAAACCGGTGAACGGAAAGGTCGGTGCGATAAGGCAGATGCCGGCAGAGAGTGCAATGACCCAGGTGGGTGCAATTGAAACAACCAGCGCCGCGAGCCCGGCCATTGCCAGTATGAGGAGCCAAGAAGCGGTGAGCCAGAAAATGATCGGCCCCTCTACGCCCCAGCCGGCTGCGCCGGCAAAGGCCGCTACCCATACGGAGGATGCCGTGCAGAAAACGATGACCCAGGGAAGGAGCTTCCCCGCCAATACGGCCGAGCCCGACCCCTGCGTCAGTTTCATGAATCTGCGGATGCCGCCAGCGCGCCACTCTCGCGAAAGCATTGAAATGAAGGCGAGAAGCGCTCCGAGCGCCAAGACGCCGGGAATAAAGGTGGGCAGCAGATACGCGACGAAATTGAATGCGGGATTGCCTAAAAAGAAGACGTCCGGCGTCGTGATGCGCAGATGACGGCTGTTCTCAGCGAAAGTGCCGCCCTGCGTGGTCGCGTTCACCGCCGCATGTCCGATGGCCAGCGTGGAAAGCGCGGTCTTGAAGTCCACCTCCAGGAGCGTGCCTACGGCGTACCAGCTCTTATTGAGGTCGATGGAGACTGGTGCGCCCGCCCCGCGGCGGCGGTCAATCTCGAAATCCTGAGGGATCGTCACGACGGCGAAGACTTTGGAATTCTTCAGCGCACGATCGGCCGAAAGCGAATTTTCGAATCGCTCGAGCTTGATCGACGGCAGGGCGTCAAGAGCATCAACGACACTGCGGGAGGCCGCCGACTGATCAAGGTCAACGAGCGCGACGGGCAGCCCTGACAGTGTTCCGGCGTTGAAGGCAAACCAGAGCACTACGCACCAGAAGAGCGGCGCCAGGATGGCCGTAAGCCATTCCACAGGGTGTGTGAGCACCTGCTGAATTTCAAGCTGAGCGGCGGCAGCAACATGCCGGAACCAAGCAGTCATGGCAAGCGCCTTGAGGTTACTGAAGTGCGTCAAGCTGACTGCGGTCGATGATGACCGTCATGCCGGGACGAAGATCGGGGTTGGGGGCGCTCGGTCTGGCGCGTACTTCAAAGGTGCGCAGGTCGTAGCCCGAAGACTGACGCGTTGCACGCCAGGTGGCATAAGTGCCGCGCGGATTGATCCAATAGACCGAAAAATCCATGTCGGCGCCGAGCGCCGGTATATTGGCCTTCAGAATGGTGCCGACTCGGATATTTTTCAGTTCATCCTCACGAATGTTGAAGACCGCCCAGCTGTCGGCCAGATCGGTCACCAGCACGACGGGAAAGCCTGCTGGAACCACTTCCCCCGCATGCATCACAACGCGGGTGACTTCACCCGAAGCCGGCGTGCGGACTTCCGCCTCGCCGGCAAGCGACGAAGCTTCAGCAACGCCGCCGGCGGCCTGAGCGGCGAGAGCTTCCGCGGCTGTCTTTTCCTGCCGGCGGGCACCATTTTCAAGCGCCGTCACTTTGGCGGCCGCCGCGGCAGCGAGTTCGCTCGACGCTTTGAGCTGAGCTGCGGCTTCATCGCGCTTTTGCGTGCTTACGAGACCATCCTTAAAAAGCGCGGCAACGCGGGTGTTGGTGACGCGGGCAAGATGTTCGCCCGCACGCGCCCGGGCGAGGTCAGCCCGCGCCGCATCGAGCTCTTCGGTTCGCGCGCCTTCCTGAGCCATGTCAGCTTTGGCGGCTGCAGCTTCGTGAAGCGCCTTGGCCTGCGCAACCTTGGCTTCAATTTCGGGCAGCGTGAGACGCGCTACCGCGTCGCCGGCCGCAACCTGGTCGCCTTCCTTGACCGTTACTGCAGCCAGACGGCCGGGCACCTTGGCGGCGACGGAGACGGTGGTCGCATCCATCAGCCCCTGAAGCGGAACGGGAGCCGGGTGCATGGCCTGCCAAATACCCCAGCCGATGAACCCAAAGGCGCCTAAGAGCACCGCTCCGCCGAAAACCGCTGGAAGGATCGATGATGCTGAAGGACGGGAGTCATGCTTGGGTGCCGGCGCGGCAGTCTGCTGCGATGTAGTCATGGCGAGAGGTGAAAGGTTCTGAATAAGGGAGGGCTGCGGCGGCCTCATTTTTCAGGGACGGCCGCATCCAGAAAAAATAAGAAAAAGGATCGTTTGATCAGCGCTTCGCAGACGCTTGGGTTTTGTGCATCTGCTGGGCATTCACAAAGTCAGAGCGGCCGAGCGTTGCTTCAAAGTCAGGCATGACGCCTGCAGTGGCGTGAAGCATGGCCCAAGAGACGACAAACTTGTAGGCGGCCGCACGCTGAGCAATTTCTGCACCCACGAGCTGCGTGCGGGCTTCGCGTAGATCGATTGCGGTTGAAAGGCCTTCGGCAAAGCTCGCTTCGCGCAGCCGCAGATTTTCTGCAGCCAGCGCCATCGTCGAGGTGGTGAGCTCAAATTCCTCACGTGCCTGAGTGGTGCGCAGGAAAGCGGCTTCAATCGCCTGCGCGAGCGAATTGTCTGCCTCAGCACGGGCGGCTTCCGCCTGCGTCACTTGAGAGCGGGACGCAGCGATGTTGGAAAAACGATCGCGATTGTCCCAGAGCGTGAATTTCACGCCGATGCCGACCATCCAGTCGGGCTCCACAACCGTGAGGTAGTGTTTGACGAGATTCTTCATGCCGAAAGCAAAGACTTGCGGATGGAAGGCCGCTTCGGCTGCGCGGACACCTTCTTCTGCCTGGCTGCGTTTGGCGTCAATCTGCATCAAAACGGGCGAATTGAGCCGAGCACGGGACTGCCAGTCGTCGAGTGTGCCGAGGTCGCCCTTTAGAATAAAGAGGGGTGTTGCAAGCTCAGGGAGTTTATTGAGCCGCAGCGACCGCATGAGTTCAGATTCGGCCACGCGCGCGTTGGTTTCGGCGGCGATGAGCTCACGGCGCGCCGCATCGCGGGAGACTTCCACCGACATGCGTTCGATCTTTGAAATCATGCCCTTGACTTCAAAGCGCTTGGCGCGCTGCACTTCTTCTTCTTCGTCGGAAAGCATCTCCCGGCGAAGGTCCTCAACGGAGCGCGCGAGCTGCACGCCCCAATAACGGGCGGCGAGTTCAGCATCCTTTGTTTCAAGCCGCGAGGTCTGTGCGGCGGATGCCTCGCGAACCTTGTGCTCGAGGAGGTTTTGCTGCGCCGTAATGAGCCCGCCCGTATAGATCGGCCAGTTGGCTGAAATCATCGCCCGCGGGCCGCTCAGGTCGTATTCGGTGCTGTAGGAAAGCACGTTTTTGTGCAACATGCCGCTTATGGGTTGGGGAATGTCGAGGTTGAGTTCGATGTCCTTACGTCCTTCAACCTGCATCGCCACGAGATCCACCTTGGGGCCGGAAAGCGCTTTGGCGCTGTCAGCCGCATGGCGAGCGCGCTCTACATCAGCGGCATCTGCGCGAAAGACGTCTGCACGCTCATGGAACTGCTGCCGAGCCTGCGAAAAGCTCATGGCATCGGCGCTGCCTGCGGGCGCAGCCAATACGCCGGTGCAGGTGAGCGCAGAAGAAATGAGCAGAGCATGTAAGGCGGAAGAACGAAATGCGGACAGCATGGCGCAGATCTCTGGGCAGTAGTGAAGAAAGGGAAGCGGCACGGACGTGAGTTAGGTAATCCGTATAGCAGTGAGTGTGCCGCATGATACTAGCTTTAGGCGGTGCGGCCATACACACGTTTGATGTCAGCAGCCAAAAAAGCGCTTGTTTGGAATGATCAGCGGCGATGAACACCCAAATAGATCGAAGAGCGGCAGCAGTGTCTGATGAGTGAAGACGGCTCGGTTGCATGACGTTACGGAGTTGAGCCGAGGCACCGTCGAGTCGGTGCTACTATGAGCGGCTGTGAGAGCCGGTCAACGTGACGTCGGACGGCTCTCCGACAACGAACTACAAAAAGGAAGGTACTCCATGCAGTACTCTAAAGATATTTATACCGAGAATCCGGCGGACCCCGATACCCTCGCCAATCTCGGCCCTTTGGCGCCGCTTGCAGGCACCTGGTACGGCGATCAGGGCGTGGACACGCATCCCGTAGCAGAAGGCACGGAAAGCGAACCCTTTGTCGAAACGCTGACCTTTGAACTGCTTGATCCGCAAAACAGCGGTCCGCAGCAGCTCTACGGTCTGCGCTATCACGTTGCCGTCACGAAGCCGGGCGAACTTACCGCATTTCATGATCAGGTGGGCTACATTCTGTATGAACCCGCTTCCGGCAAGATTTACATGACGCTTGCTATTCCGCGCGCCCAAGTCGCGATGGCCGAAGGGACCGCCAAGCCCGGCGACAAGCAGATCCATCTGCGCGCTGAACGCGGTTCCACGGTGAACGGTATTTGTTCGAATCCGTTCCTGGAAAAGAATTTCCAGACGACATCGTGGGATGTGACCTTCACCTTCAACGATGACGGCACGATCTCTTACGAAGAGGATACGGTGCTGGTGATTCCGGGCGTTCCCAAAGAGTTCCATCACACCGACAAGAACACGCTCAAAATGATTGCAGCGCCTCGTCCCAATCCGATGATGGTGGAAGAGGGTCTGTGCAACCGCAATCCCAAATAATCGCTTCGGAAGCGGTTGTGCTTTCCTTAAGCTTTTGGTGAAGAGCTGATCGAAAAAGAGAAAACCCGCAGAGTGATTTCTGCGGGTTTTCTGCGCTCAGAGGATAAAGTGATGGTCTGAGGCCGATGTCATTTCGGCCTCAGGCCCGTTCACTGTCTCTTAAAACGGATTACGGACGATACATGAATTCGTCGACAGCCTTTTCAAGGTCAGCCGGACGTTCATTCTGAGCAAGACCGTGCTCGTAGGCGTAGGCGGCAACCG